>Ga0102588_1000107_pt1 | contig 147693 bp, 118 predicted proteins | sample AraplaMF_Col_mMS_FD_76854 | JGI IMG/M metagenome (GOLD analysis project Ga0102588, IMG submission 76854) | Arabidopsis root microbial communities from the University of North Carolina, USA - plate scrape MF_Col_mMS (SPADES assembly) (version 2) | ecosystem: Host-associated > Plants > Roots >...
GGCCATGAAGCGCTCCATTCCCACGGGCAATTCCCAGAAACGCAGGGCGAGGAAAGTAGCCATCAGCGTGAAGCCGCCGAGCGCGAGCGCGCCAAGCCAGCGCAGGAAACCGGCGAGAATCATGAGCGAGGCAGCAAGTTCCATGATGATGACGATCACCGCAAAGACCGGTGCCGGCGACAGGCCGAAATGGGTCATTTCGCCGATAGCGCCCGGAAAATCCGTGAGCTTGTTTAGGCCGCCCTGCAGATAGGCGGCGCAGAGACCGAGATAGGCGATGAAGCGCATCCACGTCGCCCCGAAAAGAGGGCGGGCAAGGGATGCAAGCCGGATTTCAAAGGCATGCATGCATCTATCCTCAAACGGCCCAGCAGGCGCAGCCGAGCGCACCCCAGAAGCTCTTGAGATCGGAGACGGGCGCCTTCGAACCCCAGGCGTCGGCGTGGGCATGGCCATGGACATTGCAATCATTGGCGCAGCCGCAGGCGGAGATCAGGCGGCGGTGCAGCGAGTTCTTGCCGGCACCTTCGGGTTCGCCCCAGGCAGCATATCCCCTGAAGCTGCGCACCGGCGACCAGTCGGGCATGGCCGGCGGAACCGGGTTTTCGTCGAGACTGGCGAAAGTGCCTGATCCATACACGATCTTGCCGCCGACCATGGTGAGCTCCGAGGTGAGGAAGGAGATTTCCTCTTCGGCACAGGCGAAGAAATCCTTGTCCGGCACGATGAGGTCGGCGAACTGGCCCTTTTCGATGCGGCCCTTCTTGCCTTCCTCATTGGAAAACCAGGTGACGTTTTCCGTCCACATGCGCAGGGCCGTTTCACGGTCCAGGCAATTGCGGCGGGGATAGATCGCCAAACCGCCGATGGTGCGGCCCGTGATCATCCAGGAGAGCGAGACCCAGGGATTATAGGAGGCAACGCGCGTGGCATCGGTGCCGGCCGAAACCTTCACACCCTTTTCCAGCATGCGGGCAACGGGCGGGGTGGCTTCGGCGGCGCCCATGCCGTAGTGCTCGACGAAATATTCGCCCTGATAGGCCATGCGGTGCTGCACGGCGATGCCGCCGCCAAGGGCTGCGATGCGGTCGATCGACTGTTCGGAAATGGTCTCGGCATGGTCGAAGAACCAGTTGAGGCCTTCGAGCGGGATATCCTGATTGACCTTCTCGAAGACATCGAGCGCGCGGCTGATCGTCTCGTCATAGGTGGCGTGCAGGCGCCAGGGCCAGCGGTTTTCGGCGAGCACGCGCACGACCTCTTCCAGCTCGCCCTCCATTTCCGGCGGCATATCGGGACGCGGCTGGCGGAAATCCTCGAAATCGGCGGCGGAAAAGACCAGCATTTCGCCGGCGCCATTATGGCGGAAATAGTCGTTGCCCTGCTTGTATTTCACCGAGGCCGTCCAGTTCAGGAAGTCTTCCTTCTCCGCCTTCGGCTTCTGGGTGAAGAGATTGTAGGCGAGACGGACGGTCATCTGGCCGTCATCGGCGAGTTTCTGGATGACGGCATAGTCATCTGGATAGTTCTGGAAACCGCCGCCGGCATCGATCACGCCTGTGACGCCCAGGCGGTTCAGCTCGCGCATGAAGTGGCGGGTGGAATTGACCTGATAGTCGAAGGGCAGTTTCGGCCCCTTTGAGAGCGTCGAATAGAGAATGCCGGCATTGGGCTTGGCAAGGAGCAGACCGGTCGGATTACCTTGGGAATCGCGGATGATCTCGCCGCCGGGCGGGTTCGGCGTGTCCCTGGTATAGCCGACGGCGCGCAGCGCGGCGCCATTCAGAAGGGCGCGGTCATAAAGATGCAGGATGAAGACCGGGGTATCGGGCGCGACGGCGTTGATTTCGTCGATGGTCGGCAGACGCTTCTCAGCGAACTGATGTTCGGTGAAACCGCCGACGATTCGCACCCATTGCGGCGCAGGTGTGATGGCCACCTGGCGCTTCAGCATGTTCATCGCGTCGGCGAGCGAGCGCACGCCGTCCCAGCGCAGCTCCATGTTGAAATTCAGACCGCCTCTGACGACGTGGGTGTGATTGTCGATCAGGCCGGGGAGGACGCGTTTGCCCTTGAGATCGACGACCCTGGTCTCCGGTCCCTTGAGCGCCATGATTTCAGTGTCGTGGCCGACGGCGAGGAACCTGCCGTCCTTCACGGCAACGGCGGTGGCGGCCGGGTTGGAGCGGTCGAGCGTGGTGATCAGCCCGTGATGCAGGATGAGGTCGGCGGTCGTGTTTTCCATGGTCTTCGTCCTCGAGCGCGAGCGCTATCAAGCCTTGTCGGAGGGCTTGGCGTCGGAAGGCGTGCTGCCCTTGGGCATGTGGCCGAACATGTGCGGCTTGATCTGATGCAACCACGAGACCGCTGCCGGTTCCTTGTTGATCAGCGTTTTGGCGAAAGGAATGACCTGCTCGCCGACGAGGATGCCGAGCAGTCCGACGAGGGCCACGACCGGCGGCGCAGGCGAACGAACATTGAGAAGGCTATAGACAATGCCGACGAGCAGGCCGGCGCCGAGGGAGAGGAGATAGATTTTCATTTGGGGCCTCGATTCATTTCGGCATGCGGCAACGGGGAAGCGGCGATGAAGCCGCTCCCCGGAGAGACCTCACCTGGCCGGGTTCGGGCCGATGCGCTTGCCATGCGCGATGCGCTCGGGCGCCTTGTGGACATGGGTATAGGCGTAATCGACGCCCATGCCGTAAGCGCCGGAATGTTCCTTCACGATAGCCGTCACCGCATCATAGGTTTCGCGGCGCGCCCAGTCGCGCTGCCATTCGAGCAGCACCTGCTGCCAGGTGACGGGCACGCAGCCGGCCTGGACCATGCGGTCCATGGCGTATTTGTGGGCCTCGGCGGAGGTGCCGCCCGAGGCATCGGCAACCATGTAGATCTCGTAATCGGTGTCGTGCATGCAGGAGAGCGCGAAGGTGGTGTTGCAGACTTCCGTCCAGAGGCCTGAGACGACGACCTTCTTGCGGCCGTCGGTGGCGTTCTTCGCCAGTGCGTCGCGAACGTTCTGATCGTCCCAGGAATTCATCGAAGTGCGTTCGAGGATCGTGTTTTCGGGGAAGACGGCGAGCAGCTCCGGATAGGTGTGGCCCGAGAAGGCTTCGGTCTCGACCGTGGTGATGGTGGTCGGAACGTTGAAGGTCTTGGCTGCCTTGGCGAGGCCGACGACATTGTTCTTCAGTGCCTGGCGGTCGATGGACTGGACGCCGAAGGCCATTTGCGGTTGCTGGTCGATGAAGATCAGCTGGCTGTTTTCCGGTGTCAGGACTTCGAGATATCTGGACATTGAGCGTTCTCCCTGGTCGTGGGGCCTTGCGGCCAATAAACGGGCTGCCGGGCTGTCGCCAAAAGAGGCTGGCGGGCGTCGGTCGGCATCGCTTCCCCGCAAGGGCGAGGCTGCGAATTGACCGCGAACCTACTTGGCAAACGGCAAATCCGATTGTCGGTTCTGACCCTCTTTTGTCGAAAATTGCTCTCGGCTGAAGAGGCTCCGCGGAAGGCCCCTGAGAGGTTGAAAAATCGCTATTCGAGAAAAAATTGCGCCGTCCTGTCGGGAGAGGCCATGCCCATGCGTCCTAGGGCCATAGTGACCAACAGCTCAAGGAGGACAGTTCATGGTCAAGGTCATTTCCTTTCTCTGGTTTGCCGAACAGGCGCGCGAAGCGGTCGAATTTTATGTCTCGCTGGTTCCCGATTCTTCGATCGGCGATATCACGACAGTGCCTTCGGAAACCCCGAGCGGGCCTCCCGGCAGCGTCGAGATCGTGGAATTCACGCTCGGCAATCAGAATTTCATCGCCATGCAGGCCGGGCCGTTCGAGCAGTTCAACCATGCCTTCTCGGTGCAGGTCGTCTGCGAGAATCAGGCGGAGCTCGACCGCATCTGGGATGGCTTCCTCGCCAATGGCGGAACGGCCGAACATTGCGGCTGGCTCAGGGACCGCTGGGGTCTTTCCTGGCAGATCGTACCCAAGGCGCTGGCCGAGATGATGAGCGGCACGCGCAAGGGCAATGCCAAGAAGATGACCGAAGCAATGCTGAAGATGATCAAGATCGACGTCGCTACCCTGGAGCAGGCGTTTCAGGAAGCCGCCTGACACCAGGGAATCGATGCGACGCGAGCGGACGGCAGCCTCGAAGGGGCTGCCGTTTCGATTTCGCCAGGTGGATTTCGAAAGCAAACAATGCGATTATGACAGTGGGAGACAATTCGAAAACGGGGGTGATTGAATTGGCGTCTCGGCCAAAGGTTTCATTGTTGCAAGCCGGTGCAGTCTCGATCGTGCGCATGCGCAGCACCAGCGCCGACCATGACGAAAGCGGGCCGATTCCCCAAGCGGAGGCTTTCAGCGTCATCGCCCAGTTGAAACCTTTCGACAACCATCGCCTCTGGCGCGGCGGCAAGCTCGTTCACGACGGCGGCCATTCGGCAGGCGCGCTGGCGATCACCGATCTCGGGGAGGAATGGCGCTGCCACCATCGCTCCTCTTTCGACAATATGCGATTCAATATTTCCCGGCAGGGGCTTGCCGATTTCAGCTACGAGGCGGGACGGTCGGGCTTCAATGGGCTCGATTGCGGGCAGGGTCAGCTCGATCCTGTCGTGCAGGCGCTTGCGACGGCGTTGCTCCCGGCGCTCAGCCAGCCGGCGCATGCGAGCGCGCTCTTCATCGATCACATCCTGCTGGCGCTGCAGGCGCATCTTGTGACGCGTTACGGCAAGATCAACCTGCCGGCCGAACGCAGCGGCGGGCTCTCGGGGCGTCAGCTCAACATGGCGACAGCTTTCCTTGCTTCGCTGACGGCGCGGGAGGCGACGATCTCGGATGTCGCGGCGCAATGCGGACTCTCGACCAGCTATTTCATTCGCGCCTTCAAGAAATCGACCGGCCGCACGCCGCACAGGTGGCTGCTCGAATATCGGGCGGAGAAAGCGCGTCAGATGCTGCTTGGCACCGCCTCCATTGCCGAGATCGCGGTTGCCTGCGGTTTTGCCGACCAGAGCCACCTGACGCGTATCTTCACTGCGCTCCATGGCGTCTCGCCCGGAACATGGCGACGGGAAAGACGAATCTGAAGCCTGGCGCGGTGCCGGGCGGAAAATCGCTAAGCGTTTTGCCGGCACTGCTTTAGCGTCGTTCAAGTAAAAGTGAGCGCACGGGTTATTTTCAAAGTTTGCTGATATTACAAATCGGTAATGACGGGTGGTTGTGCTTGCTGCCGGCCGGGGAAAGGTGCGATATTGTCGCACCAGGTGAGACTTTTTGTCTCGCGCGCCTCTTTCGACCGACCCTGGACAACCTCGAGTCCCTCCGGAGACGTGAATGCCCTTTTGGAAGCAATTTGTACTTTGTCTTGTCGTCATTATCGCCGGCTTTGCCGCGTGGGTCTATTTTGTGCCCGGCGCTGGCGAGACGATGCGCAATGCCGGTATTCCCGACAGCATCGTTTCCAGGATCGCACCGAAGAGCGAAGAGGCAGCCGATGCCGGCGCGGGGCAGACTCAAGGTGGCCAAGCGCAAGGGCAGGGGCAGGGGCAGAACCGCCGCAATGGCGGCGGTGGCGGCGGACGCAATGCCGCGGTGCTTGTCGTCACCCAGGCCGTGGTGCAGGGCGTCGTCAACGACCGGCTGAATGCGATCGGCACGGGTGACGCGATCCGCTCCGTTGCGGTCACGCCGCAGGCGACGGGTACGATCCGCGAGATTCTGATCAAGTCAGGCGATATGGTGAAGCAGGGGCAGGTTCTCGCCAAGCTCGACAGCGAGGAGCAGGTCATTGCCCAGGGGCAGGCGCAGGTGGCGCTGAATAGCGCGCTCGAGAAATCCAGCCTCTACCACAATATCAAGTCCAGCGTTTCGCGCATGGATGTCTTCGATTCCGAGATCGCCGAGCAGAATGCGCGGCTGCAATTGCAGGCAGCCGATCTCAATCTCCAGCGCCGTAATATCGTGGCCCCCATCGACGGCATCGTCGGCATCGTGCCCGTCAATATCGGTGACAATGTCACCACCTCGACGCCGATCGTGACATTGGACGATCGCACCGAAATCCTAGTCGATTACTGGGTGCCGGAGCGTTTCGCCAATACGGTTTCCGTTGGCCAGGTGGTCGAGGCAACGTCCGTGGCGCGGCCGGGCAAAATCTTTTCGGGCGTGCTTGAAGCGGTCGACAACCGTATCGACGCGGCAAGCCGGACGCTGCGCCTGCGCGGCCGGATCGACAACAGCTCGGACGAGCTGCGCGCGGGCATGTCCTTCGCTGTCAGCATGAAGTTTGCCGGCGACAAATATCCAGCCGTCAACCCGCTCTCCGTACAGTGGGATGCCCAGGGCTCCTTCGTCTGGCGGGTGACCGACGACAAGTCGCACAAGGTGCGGGTCACGGTCGTGCAGCGCAATCCGGACTATGTGCTGGTCAAGGCTGACCTGAAGGATGGCGATCAGATCGTCACCCAGGGCCTGCAGCGCGTGCGCGAGAACGGCGCTGTGCGCACGGCGACCGATGTCGCCGCCAACGACAAGGTCGCCGCCCAATGAGCGTGACCGAGATCCATCAGGACAAACCGGAATCCGGCAAGGCGACCTTCACCGCACTCTTCGTGCGCCGGCCGATCCTGGCGCTGGTCTTCAATACGCTGATGGTGGTGGCCGGTCTTGCGGCCTATGTCGGCGTCGAAGTGCGCGAGCTGCCCGATGTCGACCGGCCGGTCGTGACCGTGCGCACGACATTCGACGGCGCTTCGCCGCAGACGATCGACCAGGAATTGACCAAGGTCATCGAAGGTGCGGTCGCGCGCGTCAGCGGTCTCAAATCCATCTCTTCCAGTTCCCAGTTCGGCCAGAGCCGTGTCACGCTGGAATTTTCCGATTCCATCGATCTGGCCGTTGCCGCCAATGACGTGCGTGACGCAATCGGCCGCATCGCCCAGAACCTGCCCGATGAGGCGGATGCGCCGCAGATCGTCAAGGCGGATTCGGATTCCTCGGCGATCATGCGCCTTGCGGTGACGTCGGATACGCTCAACATGGACGATCTGACGCTCCTCGTCGAGAACGAGGTGGTCGACCGTCTGGCCTCCGTCGATGGCGTTGCGGATGTCGAAGAATACGGCGATCAGGAAAAGGTCTTCCGTGTCGACGTCGATCAGGGCGCGCTTGCAAGCCGCGGGCTGACCATCGGCGATCTCACCAAGGCGCTCGACAATGCCGCGCTCGACGTGCCGGCTGGTTCGCTGAAGAGCCCGATGCAGGATATCGTGGTGCGCGCCACCGCCAGCCTGCAGACACCCGAAGACTTCCAGAACGTCATACTGCAGCACAATGTGCGTCTCGGCGATGTCGCGACCGTGACGCTCGGGCCTCGCGACGGCGAGACGGCGCTGCGTTCCAATGGCAAACCGGGCATCGGTCTCGGTATCATCCGCCAGGCGCAATCGAATACGCTAAATATTTCCACCGGTATTCATGCTGCCGTCGATCAGCTTTCGAAGACGCTGCCGAAGGGCACGACGATCGCAATCACCAGCGACGACGCCGTGTTCATCGAGGGCGCGATCCATGAAGTGGTGCTGGCGCTGCTGCTTTCGGCCGTCATCGTCACCGTCGTCATTTATCTCTTCCTGCGCGACTGGCGCGCGACGCTGATCCCGTCCGTCTCGATGCCGGTGGCGCTGATCGGCACGCTTGCCGCGATCTATATGGTCGGCTTCTCGATCAACATCCTGACGCTGCTTGCCATCGTGCTCGCGACCGGTCTCGTGGTCGACGACGCCATCGTCGTGCTCGAAAACATCGTGCGTCGACGCTCGGAGGGCATGGGGCCGCGCGCTGCCGCCGTGCTCGGCACGCGTGAAGTCTTCTTCGCCGTCATCGCGACAACGGCCACACTTGCCGCCGTCTTCATTCCACTCTCTTTCCTGCCAGGGCAGGTGGGTGGTCTTTTCCGCGAATTCGGTTTCGTGCTTGCCTTCTCGGTTGGCCTGTCGTCGATCGTGGCGCTGACGCTGTGTCCAATGCTCGCCTCTCGCATGCTGACCAAACCGATGATCGAGGATCATGGATTGCTCGGCCGCTTCGGCGAGGCTTTCGCGGGCCTCTACAAATGGGCGCTGCATGCCTGCCTGAACGCGCCTGTCGTCGTCATCGTCTTCTCCCTTATCTTCGGCGGTGCAGCGGTTGTCGCTTTCGGTACGGTCAAGAGCGAACTGACGCCGGAAGAAGACCGCGCCATGGTGATGATGCGGCTGACAACGCCGCAGGGTTCCAGCCTCGAATATACGCGAGACAAGCTGCAGCTCGTGGAGGAATATCTGCAGCCGCTCGTCGACAGCGGAGATATCAGGAACGTCTTCTCGATCTCCGGTCAGGGCGGCGCTTCCAACAGCGGCTTCATGGTGCTGACTCTGGCGCCCTGGGGCGAGCGCCACCGCACGCAGGCCGATATCGTCCGCGACATCAACCAGGCTGCGTCAAAGGTGCCGGCGCTGCGCGGAAATGCGATCTCGTCGAACAGCCTGCGTATTCGCGGCGCCGGCAGCGGCCTGCAGATGGCGCTGATCGGCAATGATCATGAGGCGCTGACGGCGGCGGCCGCCAAGCTCGTGCAGCAGCTCGATGCCAGCGGCCAGTACGATACGCCACGCCTGACCAACGAACCGTCGCAGGCGCAAGTCTCCGTCGCAATCGATCGTGAACGGGCCTCCGATCTCGGTATCGATATCACCGGCCTTTCGACCGCCATCCAGTCGCTGCTCGAAGGAAGATCGGTGGTCGACGTTTTCGTCAATGGCGAATCCTATCCGGTGCTTCTGACCTCGACGATGCGGCCGATCGACGACCCGACCGATCTTGAAAACGTCTTCCTGAAGACCGGTGACGGCAAGATCGTGCCGATGTCGGTCATCGCTTCGCTGAAGGAAGGCTCGGTCGCCCCGCAGCTCAACCGTGAACAGCAGCTCGCCTCGGTGGCGATCACCGCCGGCCTGAAGGACGGTATGTCGCTTGGCGACGCCGTGAAGAACGTCACGCAAATGGCAGCACCGCTGTTGCCGGCGGGCGCGCGCCTGCTGCCGCTCGCAGAAGCTGCGACGCTGGAGGAGAACTCCAGCGGCATGGCGCTGACTTTCGGCTTTGCGATCGTCATCATCTTCCTGGTGCTCGCGGCACAGTTCGAAAGCGTGCTGTCGTCGCTGATCATCATGTCGACGGTGCCGCTCGGTCTTGCCTGCGCCGTCTTCGCGCTTGTCATCACCGGCTCCAGTCTCAACATCTACAGCCAGATCGGCCTGGTGCTGCTTGTCGGCGTCATGGCGAAGAACGGCATCCTGATCGTAGAATTCGCCAACCAGCTGCGTGACCGCGGCGAGGACGTACGCTCGTCCATCGAGAAGGCCTGCGCGCTTCGCCTGCGCCCGGTCATGATGACGATGATCGCGACCATTCTTGGGGGCGTTCCGCTGGTCTTTGCGCATGGTGCGGGTGCGGAAGCGCGCGTGGCGCTCGGCTGGGTCATCGTCGGCGGCCTCGGCTTCGCGACGCTGGTGACATTGTTCATCACGCCGGTTGCCTATCTCCTGATTGCCCGGTTCGCCAAGCCGCATGCCCATGAGGAAGCGCGCCTGCACGAGGAAATGACGCATGCGACGCGTCCGAAGCCGGATCCGCAGCAGCTTCAGGCTGCCGAGTAAGAGGGCGAACAAGCTTTTTTAATACTTTCGAAAACGCCTGCCGTATCTCTCCGGCAGGCGTTTTTATGGTGTATGAAGTCTTGTGAAATAAGATAAATTACTTCTGAACTTTAGCCGTTTATTAAGCATAAGCGGCAATGATCGCGATCAGTAACCGGCCGGTCTTCCCCAGTTTTTCCGAAGGCCACTGCGCTGATTTTCCAGCGACGGCGGACATGAGCGTCCGCTTGATTTCGGTACATCCTGTTGTGTTGCGTCTTGTTGTGTTTTTGGAGTTCGTACCGTGAGTATTTATCAGCGCACCTCCGTGGATGCGGCGCTTAATGTGCTGCGTGATATCAATCGGAACATGACGGTGACGCAGAACCATGTCACGACAGGTCTGCGCGTCGAAAAATCAAAAGACAATGCCGCCTATTGGTCGGTTGCGACGACAGCTCGCCACGACAACAAGGCCCTTTCCGCCATTCAGGATGCCCTCGGCATGGCGGCTGCCACCATGGGTACAGCATCGGCGGGTGTCGACAGCGTCGTCGACGTCGTCACCGAGATCAAGGCAAAGCTTGTGGCGGCAACCGAGCAGGGCGTCGACAAGACAAAGATCGGTGAAGAGCTCGAGCAGTTGAAGGCGCAGCTGCGCAGCGTTTCCGAGGGTGCAGGCTTCAACAACGACAACTGGATCATCCTCGACAATACGACGACGCCGACGCAGCCGCGCCAGATCCCGGCCTCCTTCATCCGCAATTCGGACGGGACGGTATCGGTCGGCATGCTGAGCTATCATATCGATATCCCGCCAAGCGGCGCGACATCCTCCAAGGATGCACGTTATGTGATCGACGACCGGGCAGGCGGCACCGGCGAATATGGCGTTCTGACTTCCGACTTCTTCGCAAGCGAACTGGGCGCGGCGCAGAATTGGGTGCTGACGAAGAGCAAGAACGGCAACACGGCCGGCCAGGTGGAAATCGGCCTGACGGCAAGTACCAGCAAACAGGACCTGAACGAGATGATCAGCGTCGTCGATGCCGCGCTCGGACAGTTGACGACCGTCGGTTCGGCTTTCGGCGCACTGGAAAAGCGCATCAGCATCCAGGACGAATTCGCCAAGAACCTGTCCGACAATCTTACCACGGGTATCGGCCGCCTCGTCGATGCCGATATGGAGACGGAATCGAGCAAGCTCAAGGCATTGCAGACGCAGCAGCAGCTCGGCCTGCAATCGCTGAATATCGCCAACGCATCCTACGACACGGTTCGTCAGCTCTTCCAGAATTTCTGATTTCGGTTTTGTAGTGCCGGCCGCGCGGCAAGCGACGCTCGCCGCGCGGTTTTCTTTGGCTTCAGGCAGCCTTGGCAGCCATCGTTGCCTTGGCCCACCAGACCAGTTCGTCGAGGGCGGCTTTTGCCGTCGGCAGCAGGTTCGCCTCGATCTCATCGATCGGCTTGTTGCCGAAGGCCGGGTGGATCGACATAAAGTCGCTGCCGCCGATATGCACGGCACTGCGGGTCGAGACCATGTGAAGCTCGACGCCGATCCCACGCAGATGTTCGACCGCGCGCGTGGCACCCGTGCCGCCATAGCCGATCGCGGTGAACGGCTTGCGCATCCATTCCTTGTAGGCCTGGTCGAGCGCGTTCTTGAGAACGCCGGTGATCGAATGATTGTATTCGGCGACGACGAAGATATAGCCGTCGAAGCGGCCGATCGTTTCCTGCCAGCGCACCGCTTCCGGATTCTGGCTTGGCATCCAGAAGTTCGATGCCATTTCCTCGAAGAAGGGGAGCGGGTGATCGCGCAGGTCGACCAGCTCGACGTCGAAGTCGTCACGTGCCTGAGCTTGTTTCAGTATCCATTGTGCCGGGGCATCGGCGAAACGGGTGGGGCGGGTAGAGCCGACAATAACGGCGATACGGGGCTTAGAATTCATAGTAACCTCCTGTATGCTGGTTTCCAACGGTAACCAGATTACGGATGGTTCGTGGAGCAGCACAAGGAGGCACTTTATTGAAACCAGATAACCACGAGGAAACCGCCGCCTGCGAGGGCGCCGACGACTGCGGGCAGGTTCACGCCTGCGATCACATCAGCCGCATGCTGGCGCGCATCAGCGACAAGTGGAGCTTGCTGGTGGTGCGTGTGCTGGGTCACGGTCCGCTCCGCTTCAACGCCTTGCGTCGCGAAGTGGGCGAAATCAGCCAGAAGGTACTGGCATCGACATTGCGGGAGCTGGAGGAGAACGGCTTCGTTTCCCGGACCGTCACGCCCACCACACCGCCGCAGGTCGAGTATGCGCTGACGGATCTCGGCCGGGAGTTCCTGGATCCGGTTCGGGGGCTTGCCGAGTGGGTCGTTACAAACTCCGCACGCATGGACGAGGCACGGGCGGCCTATGCCAAACGTCGCGGCCTCGACTGAAGTCCTGCGGGTTGCCAATAAAGCTGGTGATATCGGTGCGCGACTGCAACAGACCGATGTTTCCCATGGGGAATTTGGCTTATCAGATTGGTATCTTCATCTTGTTGCCGCATTCCCTAATATCTGCTCGCACCAGCTTCGAACGGAGAACCTCCTGTCCATGATCAAGAAATTCATCCTTCTGGCCGTTGCGGCGAGTTACCTCTCAGCTTGCACGACGACCGATCCCTATACTGGTGAGCAGAAGGTATCCAATACCGCTGGCGGTGCTGCCCTTGGCGCGCTTGGCGGTGCTCTCGTCGGTGTCGCCGTCGGCGGCGGCGGCCATGGCAAGCGCAACGCGGCGCTGATCGGCGCCGGCATCGGCGCGCTCGCCGGCGGCGCGATTGGCAACTACATGGACCAGCAGGAAGCCGAGCTTCGTGCCCAGCTCGAAGGTACCGGCATTTCGGTCACCCGCCAGGGTGACAACATCATTCTCAACATGCCGTCGAACATCACCTTCGACGTCGACCAGGATGCGGTGAAGGCGGGCTTCTATCCGACGCTGAATTCGGTGGCGATCGTGCTGCGCAAGTTCAACCGCACGCTCATCGACATCAACGGTCATACGGACTCCACCGGCAGCCTGCAGCATAACCAGGACCTGTCGCAGCGCCGCGCGCTGTCCGTTGCCGATTATCTCGGCAGCCAGGGCATCGACCAGCGCCGCGTTTCGGCCGTCGGCTTCGGCCCGTCGCAGCCGGTCGCTTCCAACGCGACCGAAGCCGGCCGCGCGCAGAACCGCCGCGTCGAAATCCAGATCGCGCCGATCACGCAGGGCTGATCGGTCGCCTTCAGACGACAAAAGGCCGGGTCATCGCCCGGCCTTTTTTCGTTTCCGCCGATTGCCTCAATGCTGCATCGTTGCGCCCTTGGTGATCTTGTCGACGATCTTCTTGTCGGCTCGCAGGGCGATGCCGACCACCTTGGCGTCATCGGGGGCGTATTCGGCGAAGACGGCACGATTGGCTGCGTCATGGCCGGTTGCAAACATTTCTTCGATGAAGACGGAGGAGGTTACATCGCGCTCCAGCGCACGGCGATGGATCGTCGATATCGTTGCTTCGTCGGCCGACAAGACGATGATCGGCTGGATGGATAGCGGGTTGTAGAGGTTGCCGGCGCGGTCCTTGTAGGGCTCGCCAATGATGTCAGGAAACTGCCCGGCAATGCCTGTCGAGAGGAAGGCCGTGACATTCAGCTTCTGCCAGCCGGCAAGATTGTTTCGCAGGACGATCGCAATTTTGGTATCAAACATTCCAGTCTCTCTCATCAAGGTATCGAAACGCGTTGAGCCAGGATCTAACGCCGCAGGTCTTCGAGGGTCTTGAACGTTTGTGCGCGCCCGCGGACAGCGGCATTCTGACTGCGCCTGCCTTTCCGGGCATCGAGCGTATCGAGGCGCAGTTTTCGGGTAATGTCTTCGAGCCGCATCGGCACGATACCTATGCCCTTGGTGTCACGCTTCATGGCGTGCAGACCTTCACCTATCGCGGCGAGCGGCGCTTCAGCATGCCAGGCCAGGTGATCGTCTTGCATCCGGACGAGGAACATGACGGCGGGGCAGCGACCGAGGCAGGCCTTCATTACCGCATGCTTTACATGGAGCCGGCGCTCTTGATGGAGTGTCTGGCGGCAGAGAAGATCGGCCTTCCCTTCGTCGACCAGCCGGTCATTGCCGATGGGGCGCTGGCGCAGGTGCTGCTTGCCGCACTCGGCGAGCTCGACCGCGAGCTGGACGACCTCTTCGTCGACGACTTCGTCAGCCGCGTGGCGGGCGGTCTGTCGCGACATTCTCAGGTGCGCCGCCGGGCGCTGGGCGCGGTTGCGTGGAAACAGGTGCGGGCAGCGCGCGATTATCTGGAGGCACATGCGCTGCGGCCGGTACGCTCCGGCGAGCTGGAGACCGTTACCGGCCTCGACCGCTTCACGCTGTCACGTCATTTCCGCACGGCCTTCGCCACCAGCCCGCATCGCTACATGCTGATGCGGCGGCTGCAGCAGGCAAAGACGCTGATGGGCGAGGGCGAAGGGTTTGCCGATGTGGCGGCGGCTACCGGCTTTGCCGACCAGGCGCATTTCATCCGGCATTTCAAGAAGGCCTATGGGGTAACGCCCGGGCGATGGGCGGGACTTCAACGTCTTTATACGACAGAGACCGGACCGTTCAGCCGCTGATACTGACGTGTGAAGCCGTGGCATTTATCCAGAAAACGGCATTATCATATGCATTGCGCATGCCTACAGCAAGAAAGCCTGATGAGATAGCTTGCTCCCGAGTTGGAGTTAGCGGCATCAGCCGAATGCTCTCCCCGAAATGACGCTTGGCGGCAGCCAGCGACAGGGAAAAGGTTCAAGGCGCAACTATGTCTGTAAATGATAAGCCACTTATCGCAATTGTCGGTGCAACCAGCAAACAGGGTCGCAGCGTCGCAGCGACGCTCCTTCGCAGCGGGCGTTTCCGCGTGCGCGCCCTGACCCGACAAAAGGATTCACCCGAGGCTTTGAGCCTGGAGAAACTTGGAGCTGAAATTGTAACGGTCCCTCTCCAGCTTGGCTTCCAGAAGGATCTTGTCGCTGCCTTCGAAGGCGCGGACGGGGCGTTCCTGATGACGCCGCCCGTTACACCGCCGGCAACGATAGAGGCTCCTATCGGCCGCCAGCTGGCGGATGCCGCGGTTGAGGCGGGCGTCGGACATATCGTGTTCAGCACGCTCGAAAATGTCGATGCGATCTCGGGCGGGACGAAGTTTGCTCCGCACTTCACCGACAAGGCACGCGTTGCAGATTATATTCGCGGTCTGCCGATCGCGCATTCCTTCGTCATGCTGGCATTCTTCTACACGAACCTTCTCGAATATTATCCGCCGCGCATGGAAGGCGACACGCTCGTGCTGCCGATCTATCTGCCGGAAGATTTCCGGGCGCCTTTCGTCGATCCACTGACGGCGACCGGGCCGGTCGTGCTCGAAATCTTCTCAAATCCCGAGCGATACAACGGGAAAACGCTGCCTGTTGTCGGCGATATCATCTCGCCCCGGGAGATGGTCGAGACTTTCCGAGCGGTAACCGGCCTCAGGGCAGAATATCGAAACGCTTTCACCAGGGATGGCCTGCTGCAGTATTTTCCGGAGTTTGCCGCCAACGAATTCCTCGTGCGAGAGCTTGTCGGGATGGTCGAGTATGCCGTCGAATACGGCTATTTCGGCAAGGGGCATGACCTGGAATGGAGCCGCCGACTGGATCCCGATACACTCGACTGGGAGCAGTATCTTCGCACCACGGGCTGGCGCGGCGACAAGAAATCGTTCGGGCTCTGAGTCATGATGGGCGGATTCCCGGCAGTTTGGGGATCTCGGCGACAAGAAAGTCGGTGAGAAGGCGGACACGGGCAATGGCTGAACGCTCGGGCACGATGAGCAGGCTCAGCGGCACCGGCGCCGGACGGTAGTCTTCGAGCACGACCTCGAGCCGACCGCTATCCAGGAGATCATGGACCAGCCAAAGGTGAGCGGGGCCGATGCCGCGTCCTGCGGCCAAGGCTTCGCGCGCCGCAAGCCCGTGATCGACGCGCAGCTTCCCGTTGACTGGAACCGTCACATTCGCGCCATCGCGGGAGGAGAGAGCAATCTGATCGCTCCCGGCCACATTGGACATTATGACGGTTTCGTATCGCGAGAGATCGTCCGGTCGCTCCGGCCGCCCGTGGAGGGAAAAATATCCGGGAGCGCCGACCATCAGCCGGTGGCTTTTTCCGAGCGCATGAAGCTTCATGGAACTGTCGGTGAGAGGCCCGAGCCGCAGTGCCACGTCAATGCCCTCGCGAACCAGATCGATGCGCTCGTCGGTCAGATTGAGATCGACGCTGATATCAGGATGCCGGTCCTGAAATTCGAAGATGAGGCGGGTGATGTGCATCACGCCAAGCGCTGCAGTGCACGAAAGCCTGACCGCGCCTGCGGCAGCCCGACGGGCATTCCTGGCTTCCTCGGCAGCCTGCTCGACCAGGCGTAACACCTGAAGGCAGCTGGTATAATAGCGGCTGCCTTCGTCGGTAAGGATGACGCGACGCGTGGTTCGGCTGAGGAGAGGTACGCCGACTGCCTCCTCGAGTTCATTGAGGTGCCGCGTCACGGTTGATTGACCGATACCGAGCTCCCTTGCCACAGAAGACAGATTGCCGCGCTCGGCCACGCGAACAAAGGTGCGCATTCGGTCGAGAGACAGTCCGGTGTTATCCATTTTTCGGCACAGTGATGTTCATTAAGCCAGTCTAGGGAACAACCGGGCCTGCGGCTAGTCAGGCATAGGCAGGACAATTCAGAGCCTGTTTCGAAGGCCACGCAGTTTGATGGGTCCCCGCATTTAGACGGCGTCTTCCGCAGACCGCCAGTCACGGAGCAGCGCGCAAACGGGATAGTTCGGTTTCACGCCAGTGCAGCCATTGCTGTCTCAACCTGCCTCTCGATACGCCGATAGTCTCTTCGAGAACCTCGAAGTCGAGGATGCGTTCGGTGCGAAAATGGCGGAAGGCCTGCTTCGATTCACACCATGCGATCAGGAGGCAATGCGTGTCTGCATAGCCTAGAAGCACCGGCCACACGATGCGGTGGCTTACCTCGCCACTGGCCGCGCGATATTCGAGATTGATCTTTCGCCCCTCCCTGATCGCCCGCCTGACCGGGCGGGTGTCGAACGTCAGGCTGTTGGTGACCTCCTCGGGCTTCAGGCCGACCGCGGGTTCCGCGATGAACGGAAGGAGGTCGTCGGGTACTGTGTCGGTAATCTTGGCGATGACATCTCTGGCGGCATTGGTGATCGCCGGATCACCCAGTTTTGCAACCATCTGGACGCCGAGCAGAACGGCTTCGATTTCCTCTGGTGTCAGCATTAGTGGCGGCATGTCGTATTGCGGATCGAGGACGTAACCGAACCCCGCTTCCCCTTCGATGGGAACACGCTGGCCGATCAGATGAGCGATGTCGCGATAGACGGTACGTCGCGCGACCTCGAGTTCTTCGGCAAGCTGTGCCGAGGTGACCGGACGGTTTGTCCTTCGAAGTATCTGGATGATCTGAAAAAGCCGTTCCGCTTTTCGCATGCTGGTGACTCCTGCTGCCACAACGCTGGCAGGATGACTATGTCACAAGAGCGGGCAAAGAGATCGTTACGCCTGAAGGAGAAAATGATGAAGTTCGCATCCACCCGTCTTGTCGCCTCGGATATTAAAAGCATGGTGGCCTTCTATGAGCTCGTGACGGGCTATCGCGCGGAGTGGCTTGCTCCCGTCTTTGCCGAGATCGTCACACCCGGTGCCGTCGTGGCGATAGGGAGCGTGGAGACGGTCGCCCTGTTCAAAGAGGGCAGTGCGGAGCCGCGGGCCAACAGAACCGCCATTCTTGAATTCATGGTGTCTGATGTCGACGCTGAATTCGCTCGGCTCAAGGATCATGTCGAGGTCGTGCATGAGCCCAGGGATATGCCGTGGGGAAATCGCACGGTCCAGTTCTCGGACCCGGAGGGAACCCGCGTGGCGCTTTATACACCCGTTACCGAGGCCGCGAGGCAACGCTTCAGCGGTCGTTGACTGGCCTGCGGGCTGCCGAGGGTTTTGATGCTCAAGCGGCGTTTTCCGCGAGCCCGGAGCGGCGGGCGATGAAGCGGGCGACTGCCGGGCCGATCAACAGGATCATCATGAAACGGCCGGTCTGCATGGCCATGACGAAAGGCACGTCGACATCGCTCGACGCGGCGATGATGGCGACGGAATCGGCGCCGCCGGGGCTGGTGGCGAGATAGGCCGTCAGCGGATCGATACCGGCGAATTTGTGGAGGGCGACGGCCATGCAGCCGCAGAGCGCCATCAGGATGATGATGGAGGCGGAAACGCGGGGCAGGGCGCGGGCGGCGTGTTCGAGAATCGACCGGGTAAAGCGCAGGCCGATGCTCCAGCCGATCAGCGCGTAGCTGAGCGCTAAGATCCAGGTCGGCAGTTCGATCTTCAGCAGGCCGAAACCCTGCAAAACGGCGCCGCCGATCAGCGGGATGACGATATTGCCGCCCTGGATGCGGAAACGGAAGACGCCATAGCAGCAAAGGGCGGCGAAGGTGATCGTGATCGCGAAGGCCGGCCAGTCGACCGGCGGGAAGAAGATGACCGGCGGCGGCTCTTGCCCATCGGCGGCGGCCCAGAGACGGGAGATGACGGAGGCGCCGACGGCGACGAAGACAACGCGCAGATATTGCATGAAGGCGACGAGGCGGGCATCCGCCCCATAGGCCTCGGACATGATGACCATCGCCGAGGCGCCGCCGGGCGTGGAGCCCCAGACAGCCGTCGTGCCGGGCAGAACCTGCCAACGTGTCAAAAGCCAGCCGAGACCGGCGGCAATGGCGACCACAGAGACGATGAAGACGAAGAAGAGCGGCGCATCCTTGGCCATGGTTCCGAGGATATCGGGCGTGATGTTGCGCGCCATCAGGAGGCCGACCAGCACCTGGCCGAATTGCAGCGGCCAGTAAGGGACGCGCAACTGCCCCTTGCTGACGGTAAGGGCGAGAACGATTGCCGCGACCATCGGGCCGATCAGCAGCGAGGCGGGCAGGGCGAAGAGTTCGAGGAACAGGACAAGAATGGCGGACAAGGCGAGCAGCAATGCCCATTTGGGCAGGCTCGCTTTCTGCTGGAAGCTGCTTGCGTCCAAAATTGTGATCTCCGAACTTTTCGACCGGAGCGAGCCCGAAGGCGGAGGCGGGAGGAGGCCCCGGCAGCATGAAGAGGCCGGCTGAGAGCCGGCAAGCGCAGACCCGGTATAGGCACGCAGCAGCCAAAGGGTCAATTGCGGAATCTGGCCCTTTGCTCCTAAAGGCGGGTGTGTTTCGCGAGAAAATCGAGCAGAGCGCGAACACGGGCCGGCAGTGGCCCGCCCTGGCCGATATAAACTGCGTAGAATTCCTCGACATCGCCGGGATTGAGGTCTTCCAGCAGGGGAACGAGCCGCCCGGCGGCGATATCGGCGCGCACGGTGAATTCCGTCATGCGGGCAAGGCCGGCGCTCGAGAGCGCCAGATAACGCATGGCCTCGCCATCGCCGACCTGCAGGCCCGGTGTAAGGGGAATGGTGATTTCCCCGCCGTTCTCGACGATCGGCCAGCCTTCCAGCGCCCGAGCATAGGAAAAGCCGATGCGGCGATGGTTTTGGAGTTCGGCGGCTGAATGCGGTTCGCCATATTTCGCGAGATAATCGGGGGAGGCGACGATGATCTTCCTGGCGGCGCCGAGCTTGCGGGCGATCAGGCTCGATGTCTTCAGCGGTCCAGCGCGGATCGCCACATCGGCACGCTCTTCCAGCAGGTCGACGACCTTGTCTGTGTGGGTGATATCGAGTGTCACGCCCGGATGCCCGGCCATGAAGGCGGGGACGAGCGGGGCCAGAACATGATTGCCGAAGGAACCGCTGGTGTTGATGCTGATGCGGCCGGCCGCCTGTTCTCCTGCCGAAGCGAAGCGCTCCGCCTCCGATATGTTGGCGAGGATCGTCACGCTGCGCTCATAGAAGGCGCATCCCTCCGGTGTCAGCTGCAGCTTGCGCGTCGAGCGGTTGACGAGGCGGGCGCCGAGCCTTGTCTCCAGCCGGGCGACCAGCTTGCTGACGGCCGATGGCGTCATGCGCCGCGCCTGCGCGGCAGCGGAAAAACCGCCGCGTTCGACGACGCTGACGAAGACTTCCATTTCGCCCGATCGATTGATGTCTTGACGGCTCATGATGAATTGAAATCACAGATGATATGCTCTGAGGCAATCTATATCATCGTTCCGGCCGGGTCTATCTCTTCAAAAAAGGAGATTGAATCATGGAATACAGAAATCTGGGAGCATCGGGCTTGAGGGTGCCGGTGCTGAGCTTCGGGGCCGGCACCTTCGGTGGCAGCGGACCACTCTTCGGCGCCTGGGGCACGACCGATGCGCAGGAGGCGCGGCGGATGGTGGATATCTGCCTGGAGGCGGGTGTGACGCTGTTCGACACAGCGGACGTCTATTCGGCCGGTGCTTCAGAGGAGGTGCTGGGGCAGGCGATTTCCGGAAAGCGCGACGCCGTGCTGATCTCGACCAAGACGGCGCTGCCGATGGGCGAGGGGCCGAATGATTGGGGCACCTCGCGGGCGCGGTTGATCCGCGCGACCGAGGATGCGCTGCGCCGGCTCGGCACTGACTATATCGACCTGTTGCAGCTTCATGCCTTCGATGCCTCGACGCCTGTCGAAGAGGTGCTTGCGACGCTCGGTGGGCTCGTGGCTGCCGGCAAGGTTCGCTACATCGGTGTTTCCAATTTCTCCGGCTGGCAGTTGATGAAGTCGCTTGGGCTGTCGGAGAAATATGGATATCCGCGTTACGTGGCCCATCAGGTCTATTATTCGCTCGCCGGGCGGGATTACGAATGGGAACTGATGCCCCTTGCTACCGATCAGGAGGTCGGTGCACTCGTCTGGAGCCCGCTCGCCTGGGGGCGGCTGACCGGCAAGATCCGCCGCGGCGCGCCTTTGCCCGAGGGAAGCCGCCTGCATCAGACGGCGGAATATGGTCCGCCTGTCGATGACGAAAGGCTCTTCGATATCGTCGACGTGCTGGACGAGATTGCCGCCGAGACCGGCAGGACGGTGCCGCAGATCGCCATCAACTGGCTGATCGGCCGGCCGACGGTTTCAAGCGTCATCATCGGCGCACGCAACGAGGAACAGCTTCGCCAAAACCTCGGTGCCATAGGCTGGAGCCTGACGCCGGAACAGATCGGGCGGCTGGATGCCGTCAGTGCCGTGACGCCGCCCTATCCCTATTTCCCCTATTATCGGCAGGAGGGCTTTGCGCGGCTGAACCCGCCCGCGATCCCCACAACAAGGATGGGATGAAATCTTCCCTGAATCTTGGCTGGACAGCCGCTTTGACTTGCCTCATACCCGGCCTGCTACAGATGCTGTAGCAGGCTGTGGAATGCAGGGAGATCAAGGGCATGGCACTGCGCGACGCGAAGGCTGGGATGCGAAACGAGGCGGGTATCGAGGCCGTCACCGGCATCCTGAAACAGCGCTTCGGAGAGCGCTTCCAGACCGGCCAGGCTTTTCGCGCCCAGCATGCGCACACGACCACCTATATTCCCGCCCAGCTGCCCGACGGCGTGCTCTTTGCCGAGACGGCGGACGATGTGAAGACCGCTGTGCGGGCCTGCGCCGATCATAAGGTGCCGGTCATCGGGTTCGGCACCGGCTCTTCGCTCGAAGGGCAGGTCAACGCGCCGAACGGCGGCATTTCCATTGATTTCAACCGCATGAATCGAGTGCTTGAAGTCAATCCTGAGGATCTCGATTGTACGGTCGAACCGGGCGTCACGCGCGAGGCGCTGAACACCCATCTGCGCGATACCGGCCTGTTCTTCCCGATCGATCCCGGCGCCAATGCCTCGATCGGCGGCATGACTTCGACGCGGGCCTCCGGCACCAATGCCGTGCGCTATGGAACGATGAAGGACAATGTGCTTGCCGTGACGGCAGTGACGGCCTCCGGCGAGGAAATTCGCACGGCGCGCCGCGCCCGCAAGTCGTCGGCGGGTTACGATCTGACGCGGCTCTTCGTCGGGGCGGAAGGTACGCTCGGCATTCTGACCTCGGTGACGCTGCGGCTGCACGGCATTCCGCAGAAGATCGCCGGCGGTGTCTGCGCCTTCCCGAGCGTGAAAGCGGCGTGCGACGCCGTGATCATGACGATCCAGATGGGCATTCCGGTGGCGCGTATCGAGCTTGTCGATGCGCTGCAGATGCGCGCCAGCATTGCCTATGCCAATCTTCCCTATGAGGAGAGCCCGGCGCTCTTCCTCGAATTCCATGGCACGGACGAGACGGTGGCGCTGCAATCGACCGCCTTTGCCGAGATTGCGGCCGAATGCGGCGGCGGTGAATTCAAGTGGACGTCGAGCCCGGAGGAGCGCACGAAGCTCTGGAAGGCGCGTCACGATGCCTATTGGTCGGTGCGGGCGCTGGCGCCGGGGCTTGCCGTACTTTCGACCGATGTTTGTGTTCCGATATCCCGGCTTGCGGATTGCGTTGCCGAAACGCAGGCGGATATCGAGGCAAATGGTTTGCTGGCGCCGATCGTCGGCCATGCGGGCGACGGGAACTTCCATGTGCAGCTTTTGTTCGACGACAAGAGCGCCGCTGACATCGCGACGGCCGAGGAATTCGTTGCCCGGCTGAATGCGCGGGCGCTGGCAATGGACGGGACATGCACCGGCGAACACGGGATCGGGCAGGGGAAAATGGCATTTCTGGAGCAGGAGCTCGGGGGGACGGTGGATCTGATGCGCCAGATCAAGCGCTCGCTCGACCCGGACAATATCCTCAATCCCGGCAAGATTTTTCATCTGGGCTGAAAATGGAACAATCTCATGATCTTGGCCCTTGCCCCCGGCATGAATAGCGCTAGTGTCGGCAACAGAATCCCGAATGGAGAATCCCTGACTTGATAGGCCGGTTCCTCGTCTTTCTAGGAGGAGTGATCGTCGTAGTGCTCTTCGTGGCGCTGCTGGCACCGCTATTCATCGACTGGACGGATTTCCGGAAGAATTTCGAGGATCAGGCAAGCCGCATCATCGGCAAGAAGGTGACTGTGCATGGCACGGTCGATGCTCGGTTGCTGCCGTTTCCCTCTGTGACGCTGCATGACGTGCGCGTCGGCCAGGAGGAAGACGGCACGCCGGTCGTGCAGGTCGAGCAGTTCTCCATGGATGCCGAGCTTGCGCCCTTCCTTTCGGGCGAAGCGCTGATCTTCGACATGCGCGTGGTCAATCCCAAGGTGCAGCTGCGGCTCCTGAAGGACGGTTCGCTGGACTGGATGCGCGGCAGTCAGCCGGAAATTCCAGCCAAGACGGTGGTTCTGGAAAATGTCCATGTCAGCGGCGGCGAGATCGAGTTCATCGATGATCAATCCGGCCGTTCGCGCCATGTAACCGGGCTGAATGCCGAGATGTCGGCAAAGTCGCTCGCCGGTCCCTGGCGCATCGAGGGCGACGGCGCGCTTGACGGCGAGCATGGCAGCTTCTCGATTGCCAGCAACCAGCCGGACGAAAACGGCGTGCTGCGCGTGCGCACCCGACTTGCGCCCGACAAACATCCCGTCAGCATCGATCTCGACGGTGAACTCAAGCTCGTCGACAGCCGGCCGAATTACCAGGGCACGCTCTCGGCCGCGATCGAGAGCAGCGAGGGCAAGACTGAAAAAGGGGAGGCGCCGCCGCGCCTCAAGGGTCGTTTCGAGCTTACCAACGACCGCATCCGCATTCCCGAATACCGCATGGAGGTCGGCTCCACGAGTGACCCCTACGTGATCACCGGCGAGGCGACGCTCGATACCGGAAAGGCGCCGGAATTCCTGCTGACCGCCGATGGCCAGCAGATCGACGTCAACCGTATCGGCAATCAGGGTGCCGCCGGCAAGACCAACCGCGACCCGGCGGTTTCGGCACGTCAGCGATTGAATTCGCTGCTTGAAATTGTCGGCCAGGTGCCGATCCCGCAGGTGCCGGGCAAGGCGACCGTGCGCCTGCCGGCGATCGTTGCGGGCGATACGACGATCCGCGACGTGGCTCTGGAACTGGAGCCTGCCGGCAACGGCTGGATGATCGACAGTGCCGTCGGCACGCTGCCCGGCCGCACGCAGGTGGAAGGCAAGGGCAAGCTGACGCTTACGGGCGAACCGTCCTTCAACGGTCAGATGGTGGTTGCCTCCAACCAGCCGACCGGGCTTGCTTCCTGGCTGGCAGGTTCGGTCGATCCCGCGATCCGCCAACTAAGGCAGGCGGGCTTTTCCGCCAATGTCAGCCTGACGCACGATCTGCAGCGTTTCGAGAATCTGGAGATCGCGATCGGTGCCGCGACGCTGAAGGGGCGCCTGGAGCGGCAGGCGACCAACGGCCAGACACCGTCGCTTTCCGTTGCGCTTAACGGTGATTCACTCGATCTCGATGCGCTGAGGGCGCTGACCGGTCTCTTTACCGGCCAGGATGCCGGTGACAACGTGCTCGATCACAAGATCGCCGCGCAGCTCAAGGCCGACAAGTTCACCGCCTTCGGCGTGCAGGCCGACAATGTCGAAACGACTTTCACGCTCGCAGACGGGGCGCTTTCAGTCGACCGGCTGGCGATCAAGAACCTTGCTGGCGCCGAACTGACGGCGACGGGCAAGGCGGAGGGATCGCTGCTCGACTATAAGGGCACCGGCGAGATCACCTTCAAGGCTGCCGATCCCGGCGCCTTCTTCGCCATGCTGCGCGAGCATCTGCCGCATCATCCTGTCATGGACCGGCTGGTGCGTAATGCGGGCTGGTATGGCAATACGGCGCTGCGCGGCGCGCTGACGCTCGGTGGCGATGATGGCGATGCGCTGGCGGTGACGCTCGCGGGCGTTTCGAACGGCAGCCGCGTCAATCTCGACTACCGCATGTCCGACCTGCTGGCGCTGACCGGCAACGGCACGACGACGCTGGAGGCAACGCTCGACAATGCCGTGCCGTCGATCCTGTTCGGGCAGGCCGGCCTCGATCCGCTACCGGTCGATGCCGGCGCCAATGGCCGCATGACGCTGAAGGTGACGGCGACCGACAATGATCCCGCCGACGCCGCGCTGACCTTTGCGACCGACCGGACCTCGTTTACGGCAAACGGCAAGGTCGACGTTCGGCCTGACACTTTCATGAACGGCAAGGTCGCCGTGTCGCTCGAAAGTGCCGATCTCGACCCGTATCTGGTCATGAACGGCATTGCGCTGCCCGAGCTTGGCACCGGGCTGCCCTTCAAGCTCCAAACCAATGCGACCATCGATGCCGACAAGGTGGTGCTGGCCGATCTCAACGGGCACGCGGCCGACAACGAATTTGCCGGTGCGCTGACCTTCGACCGCAAGGCGGCAAAGACGACGGCGAGCGGCGCGCTTGCGCTTTCCACGGCCGATCTCGGCTGGCTCGGGGAGGCCGTGTTCGGGCAGATCAATGATCCCGCCAATGGCCAGCTGACGACCGCAGCTCTCGGCATGCCGCTCTTCCGCGATCTCGATGTCAATCTGAAGCTCACAGCCAAGCAGTTTTGGCCGAGTGTTTTCAACACGGCGGTGAACGATTTCAGCTCGAATGTTGCCTACAAGGGTGATGAGCTGCAGCTCAACGACATTGCGGGCAACTGGGACGGCGGCACACTCTCCGGCAACCTGCTTTTCACCAATGCCAATGGCACGGGCTTCCTGCAGTCGCGACTGGCACTTGCCGATTCCGATCTCGGTGGCGTCATCTGGCCGCGCGACGGCGCACCTGTCGCCAACGGAAAATTCGGCATGTCTCTGGCGCTCGAAGCCTCGGGCAAGACGGTTTCGGAGATTGCGAGTTCGCTGAACGGCTCGGGTGAAATCCGGCTTGGCGAAACGAGCGTTCGCGGGCTGAACCTTGCGATCCTGGCGCCGCTTCTGGCTGCGACCGATCCGATGCAGGACCAGATCAATGCCGGCAAGGTGCATCCGATCGTCGAGACGCTGCTGAACAACGGCGAGGCAAAACTGCCGCCACTCGGTATTCCCTTCAACGTGACCGACGGTACGCTGCGTATCCAGAACGTCAGTGTCTCCAACGATCTGGCGCATCTGAGCGCCGATGCGCAGATCGAGCTGCCGCAGCAGCGTATCAGCGCAACGCTCGGCATCGGTTTCAACCCTGGCGCCGAGGCGCTTTCAGGCGCGGAGCCGGGTATCCGCCTGAACTTCTCCGGCCTGCTGGCTTCGCCCGGCAAGACGATGGATGTGACCGACATTACCAGCTATCTTTCGCTGCGTGCCTTCGAGCGCGAGCGGCGGCGCGTCGAACGCCTGCAGGCCAACGTGTTGGAGAAGCAGCGGCTGCGGCGCGAGGTGGCGCTCTATCGCTTCAATGACGCCCAGCGGGTTGCAGCTGCCGAGATCGAGCGGCAGCGGCAGGCAGAAGAACAGCGGCTGCGGGCTCTGGCGCAGGATGCGGCTCAGCGCAAGGCCGAAGCCGAGGCGAAGGCAGCGGCTGAAGCAGCGGCGCGTGCCAAGGCGGAGGCGGAGGCGAGGGCTGCGTCGGAGGCCGAGGCTGCCCGCCGGACCGAACGACCGTCGCCGCCCGGCCAGCTCAATTTCGATCAGCTGCCAGGCGTTCAGGCGCAGTAAAAAGGGCGGCGGTCAAACACGCCCAATCAGGCATTCGCCGCGGCATTTTTCAGCCAGCCCAAGACGTGCAGCCGCAATGCCGAGGAGAGGTTGCTGTCGGGCATGCGGTTATCGTCGATCTCTGATATCAGTGCCGCGAGCGGCATGGAGCGGCTCGCGGCAATCGCCTTCAACTCGGTCCAGAACTCATCTTCCAGCGAAAAACTGGTGCGGTGCCCGTGCAACGTCGCCGAATGTTTGCGGATCATCGGCCCTGCTTCGTCTTGATTGAGAAAGTGATTCAGTAAGGAATCGCATCTGCTTGATCGCCCAAGCCTTTCAGGCGCCGGCGATCAGGTCTTGTCGTCTTCGATCCGGCCCTGATCGAGCACCTTTTCGGCTTTCTCGTTGAGGGCACGGGTCAATTGCTTTTCAGCTTTGGTACGGCCGTGCGAGATACGGTTCTGCTCTGCCTGCTTCTCCTTTTCGGAGCGAGCCTGCTGCTTGCGGAACTGGCGCAGGTTGACGATTTCGGCGCTCATGCGGTTGCCTCCGTCATGAAAGAAAAAGGGAGGCTTTCGCCTCCCTTGGCATTACTGCTTCTTGCGGAAAGAATCGAGTGAAACGACCGAGCCCGGTTTCTTTTCCTCGCCTTCCACGGCAGGTTTTGCCGCCGCATCCTCGGATTTGGCTGCATCGACCGGATAGGCGGTGATCTCGGCTGCCGGCAGTTCCTCGCCATCGCTCAGCGGCACATCGAACTCCAGTTCGAAATTGACCGAGGGGTCGTAGAAGCCTCTGATGGCATTGAAGGGAATGACGAGCTTTTCCGGCACGTCCGAGAAGGACAAGCCGATCTCGAAGTGGGATTCCGTAATTTTCAGTTCCCAGAACTGGTGCTGGATGACGATGGTCATCTGCTCGGGATATTTGGACTTCAGGTGCTGCGAGATGCGCACGCCGGGAGCACCGGTCAGAAACGTAATGAAGAAGTGATGGTCGCCGGGCAGACGGCCCGTCGTTGCGACTTCGGTCAAGACCTTGCGGATGACACCGCGCAACGCGTCCTGTGCCAGAATGTCGTAGCGGATATGATCCTGCCCCATGCTTTTCCTGTCTTTCGTCGGTTTGGAAGTCTTTTCACGAACTTCTATGGCACGTCCGGCCGCTTTGGGAAAGGCGCAAGCCGATTCATGCACCCATCAGCATACATGATTTCGTCGAAAAAGGGGAGAAGGTGAAGGCTTCTGTTGCCAGGTGCCTTCGGACCCCGCCTTACGGGGCTAACCGTAAGGGCTTAGTTCGGAATTCTCACACCGCCATTAGGCAGCGAGAGCGTATTCCTTAGCGTTGTTGTCGTTTGCAACTACACTTGTGACCCGATAACGGCGGTATCATGCCGAGCAAAAAGTCGATCTTTACACCCTTGTCGATCCTATTTCGCCCCCATCAAAAGCAGTCCTTTTCCCATCAGGGAAGCCGTCTGTTTTTGGTGGAGGCGCCGGGTACCGCCCCCGGGTCCAATAGGCTTATTCCATCGCCCGTTTATCGCCATAGCCGGCCCGAAAGCCGGCACGGGTGATATAGTGTTTTTGTGATCGCAAGGAAAGGGGATACGTCACAAAAGCTTCGTGCTCTCCAGCGATTTTGCTTGGATAATCAGCAACGCGCATTGGTTTGCGGCCGTTTTCCCCTTAAATTAGGCGCAAAAGGAATCGGTGGCGACCATGAAGCAATATCTCGACCTCTTGAGCCATGTGATGGAAAACGGCACCGACCGCGGCGACCGTACGGGTACCGGCACGCGCTCGGTCTTCGGTCACCAGATGCGCTTCGATCTCGATGCCGGCTTTCCGGTGCTGACGACGAAGAAGCTGCACCTGCGCTCGATCATCCACGAGCTCCTCTGGTTCCTCAAGGGCGAGACCAATATCCGCTACCTGCATGAAAACGGCGTCAGCATCTGGGACGAATGGGCCGACGAGAACGGTGATCTCGGACCGGTCTACGGTGCCCAGTGGCGCTCCTGGCCGTCACCGGATGGCGGCCATATCGACCAGATCGACAATCTCGTCAAAGGCCTGGTGAAGAATCCGAACTCGCGTCGTCACATCGTCTCGGCCTGGAACCCGGCCGAAGTGGACGAGATGGCGCTGCCGCCCTGCCACTGCCTGTTCCAGTTCTATGTGGCTGACGGCAAGCTTTCCTGCCAGCTCTACCAACGCTCGGCCGATATCTTCCTTGGCGTCCCCTTCTTTTCCGGCATTATTTCAGAGAAAATGTCGCCAAGCCTCTCATATCATTGATATAATTGCTGTGATCGGAAAACATTTTTGGGCAAATGAGTGAATGAATGACGTTGCGGACGTCGGAGGCTAAAACGCGATGACAAATCATCCCGAGCAGCAGTATCTGGACCTTATTAAGCATCTGATTAATAAGGGTGATCGCCGTATGGACCGTACGGGGACGGGCACGCTTTCGACCGTCGGAGCGATGATGCGGTTTGATCTGTCCGGCGGCGCGTTTCCGATTTACACCACGAAGCGCGTCTTTTGGAAAACCGCAGTGAAGGAGATGCTTTGGTTTCTGACCGGGCAGACGAATATTCAGTCTCTGCTGCGGGAGAACGTTCGGATTTGGACGGACTGGCCGCTGGCGGCATACCGGAAAGCAACCGGCGAGCAAATTTCGCAAGAGGATTTCGAGGCGCGCATCGTCGAAGACGACGAGTTCGCGTCGAAGTGGGGAGACCTCGGTCCTGTTTACGGGAAGCAGTGGCGACGTTGGCTCGGTGCTGACGGCAAGGAATACGATCAGGTTGCCGAAGTCATCGCCACCCTGAAGACAAATCCCAGCAGTCGACGGATGCTATTCCACGCCTGGAATGTGCCTGAAATTGGTATAATGGCTTTGCCCCCGTGCCACATGACGTATCAGTTCTATGCGTCCGGCTTGGGTCGGGAAGAACCTCCGAAGCTTTCTCTGTTGGTCAATCAGCGGTCCTGCGATATTGGACTGGGAAACCCGTTCAACATCTGCCAGCAGGCGGCGCTGTTGGCGATGGTCGCCCAGCAAGTCGACATGACGCCATCGGAACTCATTTGGGTAGGCGGCGATGTGCACCTTTATCTCGATCATATGGAGATGGCCGAAACGCTGCTATCTCGGGAACCCAGACCGTTCCCAACGCTGACGCTGACCCGCAAGCCGGCTAGCATCGACGATTACAAGATCGAAGACTTCGAAGTAGTCGGGTACGACCCACATCCGGCGATCGTAGCGCCGGTAGCGGTTTAACTCGGCCGATCTGGTCAAGCGCTTGAGTACAGCGGATTGCTTGGTATGAACGAAAAGCGGGCGTTGGGCTGCAATTGTCCTATGCGTGATGGCCTTAATTGGCGATCAGTCAGCCGGATTGCAGGCCCGCGGGCTATATAGTCTTTATCCCGGAATTCGGCTGCGACGGCCTCCACCGTACGCCGGTCCCCTCTAGGTGGCTAGATTCGACGTTTGCCGCAATAAACTGGATTTTCTGTTCATCGAAGAACCGGCGGAGCTTGTCGTTTGCTCTTGCGGTAATCTGTCGTTTCCCTAATTCAAACTCCCCCAGCGCCTTCTGGGTGATGCCCGCCTTCTTGGCGAGATCAACCTGACTCATCCCAATGAGCGCTCGCGCGGCCCTTATCAGATCACCTGTCAACAAAGTCGTCATTACCTGCAGAAACGGGTTGTCGCGACGTAAGTCAAAAAAGACGTAAAATACGTTTTAAAGGACTTGAAATACGTTAATAAAGATGTAATCAAAGACACCGACAGAGAGGAATCGAGTGCCGATTCTTCTAAGGGTCAGATGCCGAAATTACGGAGACACCCATGAAGGAAACTCAGAGAGGCATATATCTCGGCGACGACCGCCGGCCATTGCTCGCGAAGCTGCACTCTCGTAGCGGATTTGACGGCAACTGACTTTCCGCACCCGTCGAGCATTCGCCTCGGCATACATTCCAATCCGCGAATATAATGGAACTCCGCCCGGCCGCCATTCGAAGCGGGGTCTCTAATTTCGATCATTGAATGACCTATCAGCAACCGACGGAAATCGGAACGCATTGCCGTGCGCTAAAGGAGTTGAACGTTTTGCCCACATTAACGCACGCTTTGGCGCTATGCATCGTCAATCGATTTCTCAGGCCATTCATCGATCGGCCAGATGCCAAGTTCCTGGCGGCCATCGTTGTTGGAATTGAGGGGATGGCGGACGCTATCGAAGTGGCTTGCGATGTCGTCCTTAACGGCAGAGCGAAAGCCGGCAGTTTCCCTGGCGGTCGCAACGCCGTCATCGAACAGATCACGGACTCCAAAAAACAACGAGGCTTGTTGGCAAGGGTCCAGGAGCCCAGCGCGCTCGTACTGATATTCCGGAACACGAAACTGGTCCCCGATCAAATTCGAGACTTCGCCGATGTGTATCACGTTATCGAAGAGCTTGACCCACGCCTGATGAAAGCGGCGATCTACCAAACGTTTGCGACCGAGGTTTCGGTGAGCGACGCACAATTTATTGCCAAGCAACCGCTTGACGATTGGTTGGTGGCGTTTCGGAGCGGGCGGCCAGTCGAGCGGTCGCTGAGACTGTTGAGGGGAATGGATGAGCAGCGACAAGCCGCGGCAGGGAGAACGAAGTCGATCCGTCTGGAGGAACTCCATGGTTACGGGGAGGCCAGGCAGTGGGGTCTTGAATTAGCCCACGACCTCGCTCGCTATCGACGTGGCGAGATCGCCTGGGCGGACGTCGAGCCAGGACTTCTGCTATCAGGCCCAACGGGTGTCGGGAAGACCAGGTTCGCCCGGGCTCTTGCGGCCACTTGTGGCGTGCCCCTGATCCACGGTTCCTACGCGCGATGGCAAAGCGCGGGGCACCAAGGGGAGATGCTTGCCGCGATGCGCGAAGCCTTCGAAATGGCGAGAGCCGCGGCACCGGCCATCTTGCTCGTCGATGAGCTCGACAGCTTCGAGTCGCGCGCGATCGAGGATAGTCACTCACGGACCTATACCCGCCAGGTCGTGAACGGCTTTCTCGAGTGCCTGGACGGAGCGGCCGAGAGATCAGGAGTTATCGTCATCGGCACCACGAACCATCCCGATATGATAGACCCCGCGATCCTTCGTCCGGGAAGGTTCGATCGCCACATCGCGATTACGCTTCCGGACGCAAGGGCGCGGCTTGCCATCTTGCGGCAGTACCTCCCGACGGTCATCCCGAGTTCACAAGAGATGCAATTCGTAGAGGAGACGGAAGGGATGTCCGGCGCGGAGCTCGAGCAGCTGGCAAGAGAAAGCCGGCGTCGAGCAAGAGGCTTGAACCGGGCGGTGGTTCCCGACGATATACTTGCATGTCTGCCAGAGACGGAGATGGTCCCACCCGATCGATTGGCCATCCTGTCCATCCATGAAGTCGGGCACGCCATTGTCGCCCTTGCTGTCGGCCGGACTATCGAAAGCATCAGGATCGCGGACCGCTATCGCTTGGGTTCAAGTCGAGGCCTCGACTTAGGGTGCGTCCGCCTTGAGCAGGCTGGCCTTCGTCGCACTGCTCGATCTTACCACGCGGAAATCTGCGTCGCTTTGGCCGGAATGGCCGCAGAGATTGAGCTGGTGGGCGAGCATGGCGACGGCGTGTCCGGCTATCCGGATTCGGATATCAACAAGGCGACGTATCTGGCCACGCTCGTCGAGGGCGTTCTCGGTTTCGGTGAGACGCTTGTCGTTGAGCATAGCCCGTTCGACTACGAAGACCTTTCAAGGCTACGCCTGAGAAGTCCGCACTTATGGGCGCGTGTGGACCGATTGCTAGCATCAAAGATGCGCGAAACGCGAAGGATCATCGGTGAGAACCGGTCGACGATCCAGGCGCTCGCGGCCGAGCTCACCGTTCGAAGAACGATGACCGGGACGGAGGTCTCGGAGTTCTTGAAGTCGGCAGCCTACGTGGTCGCCGCGGCGACGGAATTCGCGGAAGAGAACCGTTACGATACAAGTGCGCGGCAACCGCGACTGGAGAGGGCAAACTGATGAAGCTATGGATTCTATCCGATCTCCACTTAGACATTAGCGAGCTTGCCGAACTCGATACTCCGGAGGCCGACGTCTGCGTCGTCGCTGGCGATATTTTTACTCGCGGCGTGGTTCCAAGCCTCCGATGGCTTGATGACCGCATCACCGCGCACATGCCGGTCGTTTTCGTCGCCGGCAACCACGAGTTCTACCACAGCGGAATCGTGCAAGGCCACATCGCTGCAACCCGCTATGATGCAAGGGGAGACCTCCACTATCTTGAGAACGGATGTGTGGAAATCGACGGGGTTGTTTTCGCCGGTGCAACGCTCTGGACGGATTTCGAGCTGTTCGGACCGGGGTGGTCGCAAAGGGGGATGCAAAATGCCGCCGAAGCGATGAACGATTTCCGGCTCATCGCCTTCGGTGATGAACCGTCGCAGCGCTTCAAACCGATACATTCGCTGAAAATCCACCAGGAAAGCCGGCGTTTTCTGGATGGTGTCCTGGCGAAACATCGAGATCAGAAAGTTGTTTTCGTGACACATCACGCCCCTAGCATGTTGTCGGTCGAGGAAAAATATCGGACCGATCTGCTTTCCACGGCGTTCGCATCGAACCTCGATGAACTGATGGCACCGGGCGGTCCGACACTATGGATACACGGCCACGTCCACCACTTCGTCGATTACACGATCAACGACACACGAGTGATCGCCAATCCGAGAGGGTATCCCCGGGAAGAGTGCTATCGGCAATTCGACCGGGGTTTGGTCATCGAAATCTGACCTCTTTCAAACCTGGCTCCACCGCATCGTGGCAGAGAAGGACGGATGCAATGGCGAAACGCTCGCGGTCGTCTCCAGAAGGCAAGGCACGAACCGCCATGCCGGGGTCGCTCGGGGAGGCGCTCGACGAGATCGGCTTTCAGCCGCTGGGCCGCCGGATTGCGGTCGGAAAACCGACCGCAAGAGGTCCTCGGACTTCGACCGACTGGGCAGTTCCCGCAATCGAGTTCTTCCGGTTCACGCTTCCGCGCGCTCCGAACGGCAACTGGAAACACCTCTTTATCGCGGCTCACGAAGTAGCTTGCCAAGCCTTGGCGATGCTGGGGCAGGCCACCATTATCGATGGCGGTGCAGTGCGGGTGTCCAACCCCGTATTGCCCGCGATACTTCCGCGATGGGACGATATAGCTACAGCAGTCGTCTGGTCGGCCGGCCAGTCTGGACTGCTGAGATATCGGCGACGTGGTCGAACGGCCCTCGGAAAAAGATCGTCGAGGCTTCCGCGAGCGAACATCCGGGCTGGATACGGATGCCCTCCAGCCTACCTGGGGGCGGAGGCGCTTCCGGCTCTCGAGAGCCTGGGATTGATTTCCGATCGTAGTTGGACAGCTGCCGCCGAAACGATCCTCTGGCGCGATGATCCTTACGAGGCCGGAATGAATTTCGCGAAGGATAAACGTTTCCTCGAAGCGCTCGATGTTGCGCGAACGAGTGTTCCGGAAGAGATCGCGGCGAAAATCAGGGACATCGCGGGGATGCCCGCAAATGAGGCCGATGGGTTGGTGGGCTTCGCAATACGGTACGCACACGACGATGCGAGGAAACATGACGCCTTGGTTTTCCTGCAAGACCGAGGTCGCCGCTTGTTGTCTGAACTGTTCGCAAAACGATGGCGACTGGTCGACGGATGGCTCTCTGCAGAGGAATGCAAACGCGCGCTGTTTCTCGAGTTAGACCCCCTCTCAATCCAGATGAGCATGGAATTTGGCAGGCTTTTCATTCCTTGGATGTCCGGAGGTGACGTCAAGGATTGAAGGACGTCGGTTTCTTGCGGTGGCGGCCGAAAACTCGAGCCAGCCGCCTTGTGCGCAATCGCTACGCTACAAACGCGTGATCCCATGGTGCCAGAATGAATATTTGGGCGTTTTCCGACCTGCATCTTGAATTTGGTGTTCCGTTTAACACCGATCCGCCGAAGGACGTCGACGTGGTGGTGTGCGCGGGCGATGTCTTAACTCGCGGTGTCACCCCCAGCTTAAAGTGGCTCACCGAAAACGTTGCCTGCAGAGTCCCGGTCGTGTTCGTAGCGGGCAACCACGAGTTCTACAATTCTTCCATCAACGAAAGTATGCGCGAGGTCGAGCAGGCCGGTGGTTTTCAAAACCTTCATTTTCTTGAAAACGATGCAGTGGAGATCGGTGGCGTGGTCTTCGTCGGTGGGACGTTATGGTCCGATTTCCGGCTCTTCGGGCGAGATCGGGAGGTCGCGATGTCGTATGCGCGAAGCGGGATGAACGACTACAAGAAGATCAAATTATCGAAGTTGCCGTTTCAGAAGTTCAAGCCGATTGACGCCTATCGCAAGCACGTCGAAACGAGGGACTTCATCGCGGCAGAACTCCGGAGACGCGACGGTCAAAAGACGGTTGTCGTGACGCACCACGCGCCTTCGCCGCGTTCCGTCGCCAGCGGGTTTCGTCACGATCCGCTTTCGGCTTGCTACGCGTCAGATTTAGAAGACCTCATTTGCGAGATGGCACCGACACTGTGGGTGCACGGGCACATTCACCGTCGAAACGACTACATGATCGGTTCGACGAGGATAGTCTCGAACGCCAGAGGGTATCCGGGTGAGGGAACAGGATTCGATCCCGCATTTACTGTCGATGTTTGATCGACCGACAATAGATCAGGAAAGCCGAGTGTCCCGGAATTCACCGTTCTTCAGGACGGTATCGCCGAGCCCCTAGCAATTGGCAGCTCGTTTCGGTGCTGTTTCCAATGCTTTTGCGTGCGACGATCTCGTTGGATTGGGTTCCCAACCTGCCAGCGCTTCAGCGTTCGGATGGTGCCGTGTTACATAATTTCGGAAAGTCGCGCCCTTTCTTTTCAGGGTGTGATGGTTCGGATCGGGACGGCGGTGTCTTCTGACCGGGCGTGAAACAAGACAACGGATTTGTGGTCTTTTCTCGCCACGGCGGAAGGCCGTGTGACGATGGCGTTCACGCCCCGTCAGCTTCAAAGAGGCACCGAGGAAAGGCAGGGAACCGGCCCCAGAGCCAATAGACGTATTTCACGATCCGGTTCTAGGTGTGTAGGGTCGTAAATCCAGTCGCTCGCATACAGATTGCCGAGATAATCGTTGGCATCCGCGTCGGTCGTCTTTTCCAGCACCTCGTGCTGCCACTCTGACACTCCGCCAAAAAGTCGAAACGCGGAGTTCACCGCGGTCCCGCCGCATCGGACCTGCACCCAGTAGCCGATGGCGTCGATCGCATCCGGAGCCTCCGAAAGTTTGAGCTTCCGCGGTCGGTGTGACGACCTGTCTACATCCTTCCCGCGAAACCAGCCTGGCTCGTTCTTCAGATCATTTACCTTTGAGGCGATAGCTGTCGCCAGTGTGCCGTCGCCGATTATCGGCTGGCCGGCAAGATATTCTTCTTCTTCATCGTCTAGCTCGAACTCGACCTCCGACGTGCACGTCGCGGCGGAATAGAGTACAGGAGTTCGCGGGTCCTCATCGGTGGACCATATCATTCCGCCGACCGCGCAAAGGCCGCTCGCGCCCATGTATCGCCCTCGTGTCTTGCAGACTTCATCGTCGGCCATCGCGTGCAGTTCTTCCGCAAAGTCGGTCAGTTCGCCATACATCAACGTGGTAAAGCCATAACCAGCTCGATGGGGCGTTTCGTCCCATTCGAATACGCGCTCATCATACAGCTTCGTGGTCACCGAACCGTCTTTTGCGACAACGTGGGTCAAGCAGCCCTCGAATCTCGGGGCCAAATCAAAGTCGATGTGATGCCATGTGCCGGCGATTACGATCTTCTGTGCGCCGTTGTCGATAAAGGTCGACGCCGCGCCAACGATCCGCTCCCTGTAGCGGTGAATCAGATTAGCCAACTGGCCTCCGGGCGCGGATGGAACACCGTTGATATACCCCTGGACAGCATCGCCATCGATTTCGATCGCCGCGTCCGGTCCGACAAAAACCGGGCGAGCGAAAAGGTTGGGGCGAACGAAATGATTTGGCCCAGGCTTTTCGTACTTCTCTGTCTTGAAGTCCGGTTTGCTGTAGCGCGCGAGGCGGTAAAGGTCGACAGTAGTCATTAAGCTCAGTTCCTGCTGACAAGGCGATATCGTTCCGGCCAGAGCTTCTGGCCAGTCGGATCGTGATTGATCGGGTGATTGCCGCGAGCGGCATCTGGATAAAGTGTTCCGCGGATTTCCGTCGGCTGCAATAGGTGAATATCGCTTCGACGCGTTCCTGCGGACTACAATCGGTGGGCAACGCTTCACCAGATTGTTGGCGAAGCGATCAGGTTCGGCAGGCTAGCTTCGATCATCGCTGTGTCAGGCGACTTCACGGACTCGATCTAGAAGAGATGCCCGCAGAGAATCAGGCTCGGTCGGTAAGGCTACAACAGTGAGAAATTCAAGTTTTTGGATGACCTTTGGATTACCAGGTGTAAGCATTGAGACGCCGAATCATTCCATCCGGAGTTGTACCACTTGCGGTCTATTAACTGGCTTCTACTTAGTGATATCCATGTCGGCATGGGGAACCTTGAAACGCTCTGGGCGACTACGAAGCACGCTTTTTTTGATGACATAAGAAAGCTCTATCCGAAGAGCGGGCCAATCGATTTCGTTATTTTCGCTGGCGACATCGCGCAAAAAGGTTTGGGCACGGAGTACGACCGCTTCAGCGAGATCATAGGAGAACTGTGGAAAGTTTTCGCGGATTTGGGCTGTAACCCATCTCTAATCACGCTACCGGGGAACCATGACCTTGCTCGCCCGTCCGACGCGAACCCTGCTGCCCCGATGCTGAAACAGTGGTGGGACCAACCGGCAGCCCGCAACATTTTCTTTGAGGGTGCAAATTCATATCGTGCGCTCATCGACGAAGTTTTCTCGTCGTATACGGCGTGGACCAAGGCTACCTTGCCGGAGAGCATCAAGCTACTGAATGAGACGCCAGGTATTCTTCCCGGCGACAGCTCTACTGTAATCGAGCAAAACGGCACCCGGGTTGGGATTGTCTGCCTAAACTCGACGTGGCTCCAGCTGGATGAAAAGAACTATGAAGGCAAGTTGCACGTCGATATCCGCCAACTTAATGCTGTCACACGGGGCGACCCGATCGCCTGGTGCCGGGCAAACAACCTGAACATCCTCGTCACACACCACCCTCTTGGTTGGCTCGAGGGAACCAGTCGGAAGGCCTTCGACGGTGAGGTCAACCCGCCAGGGAGGTTTGATCTTCATGTTTATGGCCACATGCACGCTGCGGTTTCCGAGGTAACGTCAAATAGCGGGAGTCAGCCGCGCATAACTTTCCAGTCACGATCTGTCTTCGGTCTCGAGTATTTAGAAGATCGGATTACTGAGAGGTCTCATGGTTACTCGTGGTTTTCCTATGAGCAGTCGGAGGATGAGGAACGGCTTGTGTGCAGGCCGCGACTTTTTCAACGCCAGAATTCGGGCAAAAGCAAAATCATTGCAGATTACAACTTCGATCTTGAGGACGACGGTTCTTTCGAGCTCTTTTCCCGCAAACCAATAGTTCCGAAAGAGCAGCCACTGGTAACAGCTGTTGCGTCGGTGCCCGCGCTGAATGAGAAGGTCGGAGGCCAAGGTTTCCTCAAATCTCTACGATACTTTTTGCATCCCTCTCCTGCCCACCGGCAAGTGAGATATATGGAGCAGCGCAGAGCAGGAGAAGCGATAGCCGCGGATCGCGCGTTGTGGCTCGTATCGGACTGGGGAATGGCTGGAGACGAATTTCTCTTCACGATCCAGGAGAACCGTGAACCTAGCGTGTCGCCGACGTTTGCTCTTGACCTCAGCGATTTTGCGGGGACTGACGTATTTCTTGGTGGCCTGAAAGCATCGATCGGCGCGTCTTTCGAGGCGCTTTGCCAGGAGCTTGCTGAAGCAGGGCCGTCATATTTGCTTCTCGACCATTTTCCCGTAGGACAGCCGAGGAAACCCGGTACCCTATACTTAGAAGAACAGCTCGAAGAGTTGATCGGTATTGTAAAGGACTATTCGCCTTCAACTGTCATAATATTGCGGGCAAGAAAAACGCCTAGTCATGCTAAGCTTCCCGTCATCGAACTGAGGTCGTTGGAAGAGGCCGACCTCAAAAGTTATGTCGCTGCACACGAGAAGGGTGGGACGAAGTATATAAACAGCAAGTCCATTTCGGGCCTGTTCAGCCTAACAGATGGCGTGCCACAGCGGGTGGATCAGGCCCTTAAGGACCTTCAACTCGTGTCCCTGTCCGAACTCGTTCAGACCAACGCAGACGTCGTAGCGACTGCGGGAACAGAGGAGATTGCACCCCCCGCTCTGCGGCGAGCGATTGCCAGACTTTCCACCGCAACTGAGGTTGCACGAAAAAGATCGTTCGATCTTCTCAAAGCGCTCACCATGTTCCCGCGAGGCGAGCAGCTGTCGAGGCTACATCGGTTTAACGGCTCTGACGGGTTCAAGGTTGATCATGCGAGGGAGCTTCTCGAAGAAGCGCTCGTGGACGTGGTGACTGACCCGAATTTGCAAGAAGTCGAAATTGATTCAGATCGGCGGGTCCTTGCGATCCCGCGCCCGATAAGGGAATATGTCGTCGGGCTTCTAGAGGAGGATGAGTTTAGGTCGCTGAGCAAACGAGCTGCGGACCTCTATTTCGGGAAGCAGTGGGAGACGGGCAAATTCAAAAAGGTTGAGAACTACAGATTTGACCGGCCCACTACTAGCGCCATCGATATCGCGAATGCCAGTACGATTGTGCTTCGCCTAATAAGGGACGCCATAGACGAAGCTGATTTAAGGGCGATGGAACGAGCACAAAGTCTTGCAGTATCGTTCGTGACCGCGCTGGTTGGGGGCACCCATTACAGAAGCGTGGTTTTACTCGTCGACAATCTGCTTCCTTTGATTTCAACTGACAAGGTGACCGAGAAAATCTCGAGGCTCAAGCGTAATTGGGGCCGCGCGCTCCGAATGGTTGGAGATCATTCTCACGCGATCCAGGTACTCGAGGAAATTAAGGATCACAAATTTACCAAAGGCGACGAGCAAAGCGTTCAGCTAGATCTCGCGCTCGCTTATCAATCGATTGGAGACTACTACAAGGCGAAGGAAGCCGTCGATAAAATCTTCGCAATAGACAAACAAACGCACGCTGCCCTTCATGGCCGGGCTTTGTTGTTGGAAATCGCGGAAGATGATCCCAACCGATTTGCTAAACTGGCGAAACTTGAGGTGCAAGCGCGACGTCGGGGAGCCGCGAGGGTGGCGAATAACATCGCGCTTTATCTATCGGCAAACAAATTTTCCGAAGTTCGTCCTGGCGGGCTGGAGAATATCATCCAGACGGCTGCCCGCGACAATGACTTTTATAACGGCATCCGCGCAACTTTGAGGCTCGCCGAACGGTCGCTTGACAAAGGTCAGAAGCCGCCCCAGGCAATGCGAGATCGTCTGGTCGCCGCGTACCATTACCTCTTCGCCGAGCGGTTCGGATCCCTGTTTGATAGGTGTCACTCAGTCTTGTGGAGAATTTATAGATCGGAGAACGACTTGGCCAACTTGCTTGGCCTGTTCCGGCATAGTTCTTTCCAATGGCGTCTGAGGGGCGAGGAGAAACGAGAGACCCAATACTTGAACCAACTCGCAGATGCGATCTCTCAAAACGGCCTGATCGTCGTCGGGCGTACCATTGAAGTATCGTATTATCGAGTTCGGCAAGAGCAGATCACCCAACACGTGATCTCAGCGGACACGGGAACTTAGAAAGCGCGTATCGACGGGTTTTCGGCAGCGCAGGCGAATAGGCTGGACTTCTTACGCCGCGTCGCGAACCGAAACTCGTCAGCGGCTGCTCGACCATCTTTTACAAAGAGCGTCCCATCTGACGATGTGACGCCTGCCAAGGCGGACGACCGCGTATACACAGAACATTCTCGTTCCAGGAATATCGGCACCCCGCGCGCCGATCGGCACTTCAGGATGCGGCGGCGGCAGCCAATCTTCGCCGCATCAATGATTTGTCCTTACCCGCCGAATTTATAGCGGAGTCCAAAGGAGACGATGTCAACGCTTCCTTCAGCCGTGCCCGCATATCGGACGCCAGCGCTAGTTTCATCGACGGAAGCGTCCTGAACAAATAAGTGCGAATATCCAAAGTCAATCGACAGTCGCTCGTCCCAGCTGTAACTCGCACCGACGCTGGCCCAAATGCGGTCGGCATCTGGCAATCTCATAGACCGGTCCTCATCCTGAGTCGGTGCTATCTCATAACCGATACCACCGCGTAGCGTTAAGTTGGGATTGTACTGATACTCTGTGCCCACAGTGAAATACCAGCCATCGTCGTAATTCAGGGCGAGATTGGACCTCGCCGGGGAGCCGTTAAAGGAAACAGTTTGAATGCGGCTCCAATTGGTCCATTCCATACCAGCAAGAAGCGCAACCGACTCGCTGACTTCCTGCCTCAAGCCGATTGAAAGGGTCTCGGGGAGCGTTATGTCGGCGGAAATTCGGTATCGCCCGGCGGGTATCAGCCCTCCGGCTACAGGGATGTCGAATGACTGAGTTCCATCGAGACTTTGGTTGATCTTGGAGCGATACCCGACGCCCAGTGAAGTGCCTTCGAACGGGGTGAGGGTGATACCGGCCACCCATCCAAGGCCGTAATCATCGCCTTCAATGTGCTGATGAGGTGGCGAAGCCGTGGGAGCGAGAGCGCTTTCAATGTCTACGTCGAAGTATTGCACCTGCAAGCCGAGTGCGACACTGATCATTTCATTGATCTTGATGCCCACCACAGGGCTGACATTCACCGAAAGAACTTTAGCCTCTTCGTGGCTGAACATACCAACCCAAGGTAGGCTAGACGTGGTCGCCAAGGCGTAGGGCATGTTTATGCTCAAGCCGAGATACACTCGTTCGTTGAGAGGAACGGCGACGTAGGCGTTCGGGATAGCCCCTATTTGACCCACGTTTCCGCCGTTTTCTAAAATGCCAAGTGCCGTCAGGGTTGAGCGAGTGCGGTCGACATCTAACTCGGACTGCGGGAAGACCCCGGTCAAACCACCCTCTACAACTACACCAGTGGCCGTTGTCACCGTCGCAGGATTCCAGAACATCGAACTGATCGAAGGGCCTGGGGCGGCGGCACCGCTGAAGCCTGAACCCTGGCCATAAGCAGACTGCTCGCGTATCGCAAAACCTCCCGCATTGGCCAGTCCTGCGTGATCAAAAGAAAGAATTCCCGCGAGAATCGCGACATGCCGACAGCGCATTTATTCTTCCCCGCTAGAAGCTTCGATTGAAAATCAGCGCCTCAAAATGATTTCCGGTTGCAAAGTAATCATTAATTCGGTGGGTAGCAATCATTAGGAAGCGCTTACGTTAGCTTTTCTTAATTTGCCGACTAAGTTATGATTACTTGCTCCGCAACGTAGGGGTGGCGAAATGTCTGAAAGGCATGAGGTAAACGGTGAAGAGACCGACGCCCGGTTGAGCCGCTCGGAGCGACGTTACCTCACCGTGGGGTTCTGCGACCTAGTGGGCTCATCGACGCTATCGGAAGATTTAGATCCCGAAGCCATGCGCGCGATTTTTGATAAATTCCAGACAATTTGCATTGGGGTCGTGAGTAAGTACGGCGGAAAAGCGGTGTCTTCGGCAGGAGACGGTATCCTATTTCAATTCGGGTTTCCCAAGGCAACTGAGGCTGATGCGGAGCGGGCCGTCCGTGCATCCCTGGAGATACGAGACCAAGTTGCGGCGACGGACTTCTCGTCCGACTACGTCAAGGTGCCGACAGTACGGGCGAAGGTGGGCCTCAGCAGTGGCCTGGTGCTCGTTAGCCCGGAAAAGACCGCAACTTGGCACATCAGCCATAATCTGGTTGGCGATGCCGTCAATGTGGCCTCGCGTGTGCAGGCTCTTGCCCCGTCAGGCGGCGTACTCGTTTCCGGGGAGACGCTCGATATGGTGAACGGGGTTTTCACGACCGAAGGGCTTGGCCCCCACCAATTAAAAGGACTGTCTCGCCCGGTCGAGTTGTTTGAGGTGAGAGGCTTGACGTTGGCGGCGGATCGTAGCCGCCTCCGATTTTCGAGAAACCCGCGTGAAATCGTGGGCAGAACTTCGGAGTTAGATCGCCTGAACAGAGTCTGGCTCTCTAACTCGGGCGCGCCCCGCGCGGTTTTCCTACAAGGCGAAGCGGGGGTTGGAAAAACCCGATTGATCGAGGAATTCCGTCAGCGCTTCTGCCCCCCAGATGTACATTTCATAAAATTGAGTTGTTTCGAGATCTCCGCGAGTATCCCCTTTAACCCAATTATCGCTTTCCTACGTGGCCTCGCGCTGCTGGTACCGGAGGACACACTCGGCGCAGCGGCTGCGAAAATAGACGCTCTTTTCCAGCGTTTGGCTGTACAGGATGAGATCGAGAGACATGTCATTAAATCCCTACTCGGTGTAGACACATACGACCCTGTCAAGACAGGGAGCACACTGCCAGGGCATCGCAAAAAGCTTGAGTTCCAGGCATTGTTGCGCCTTTTCGAATGTTTGATCGGAGCTACCCGGTCGATTATTTTTTTCGACGATGTCCACTGGGGAGATCCCTCATCCTTGGAGTTCATGGAACTTATTTTGTCTCGCGTTCGCACTCCCGACCTGATGTTATTATTGGCGTCGCGAGAACCAGCAGCGACAGCGGAATGCCAACTTTATTCTGATGTCATCGAACTCGGAGGACTTACGGAGGGCGAAAGCCAGAGAGTCCTGAAGCTAATGCTAGGTAGCGACCGCCTGGACGAGCAGGTCACGAAACGCATTGTGGATTTAGCCGACGGGATTCCGTTTTACCTCGAAGAACTTGCGCTAGCTGCAGTTGAACGACAAAACGTCGCTGCGTTAGGTCAGGGTTCGGCCAAGCGTCAGGAGGTGGTGCCCTTGCCTCTTGCAAACCTGTTGTCCGAGCGTCTGGACAGGGTGCCTTCGATGCAACCGCTCCTAAGGGTACTCTCGACCTTCGCAGGGCCAACATCCATTCAGACGCTGGGAGCAGTGCTCGAGCTTCCTCACGAGGAATTGCGGACCGATCTCCACGCCCTTGAACGCGAGGGTATCCTGATGTTCCTCTCTTCCGGCGAGCAGGAATGGTTCGATTTCCGCCACGCCCTGCTTGCACGGATATGTTACGGCGGCATGGTCCAAGCGGTGCGGCGGGAATGCCACGGAAGGATTGTGAAGGCTTTGAAGTCGGGTCAGTTAACCGCTTTGCCAATTGAATTAGTAGCACACCATACGGAGGGCGCAGGGTTTGTCGAGGAAGCGGCTCAGGCGTGGTTGAAGGCTGGGACGGAATCAGCGCGGCGTTCGGCGAACTTAGAAGCGATTGATAGCTTGCAGCGGGCGCTGAGTGCGATCGAGCGTCTAGACGCAAATACCGGACGGGCGAACTTGGAAACGCTTGCGACGGTTTCACTCGTCGGCCCATATGTGGCAGTCAAGGGCTTCTGCGCCCCTGAGGTTTTAGAGTGCTGTACAAAGGGCATCGCTCTATGCACCGCAAATCCTTCGCAATACATCTTCCCTTTTCTGTATGCGCGCTTCACGTGGGAAATCACGTCTGGGAGGGTAGTGGCTGCACTAGCCACCGCCCAACATTTCCTCGCGCTCTCCAAGGCACATCAATATTCGGCCGGGGAGACGATAGGAAATCGAATTGTGGGAATGGCGCTTTTTGCCAATGGAAAAGCGCTTGAGGCTAAGGCAGCCCTGAATGCATCAATCGAAAATTACGATTGGGCAGTTGACGAGGCGGTCACTTACCTGTTCGGTGCCAACTCTAAAGTCACAGGACAAGCCCTTCTTTGTCTCGTCCTGTACTTCCTTGGCGACAGCAAGCAGGCTATTTCCTTGGGTCAGTCGACTTTGCGTGAAGCCGACGAACTGCGGCATCCGCTTTCGACAGGCATTGCACTAAGTTACATTGGTGGATTCCTCGCAGCTTATCGAGGAAAAACCGAAGAGGTTGCTCAAGAGGCCGCGCGTCTCGTCGAGTTCTCCATGGCAAACAATCTTCGCGTTTTCTTACACTTCGGGGAGTTCTTTCTCGGCTGGTCGTCGTTTCAGCTCGGTAATCCGACCGAGGGTATTGAAAGTATGACGTCGGCGCTGGAATCCATGAACAGCCTCGGCTGGAGGTTGTCAGTGCCAAGCATGATGGCGCTCCTAGCAGAATGCCAGGTGGAAGACGGGCGACTGGATGAAGCTACACAGCTCTGCGCTAAGGCCAAAGAATTCGCTTATGCCGGTGGGGAGCTGTGGGGAGAGTCAGAAATTCTGAGGGTGGAAGCCCTTGCCGGCCACCGGCAAGCTGAAGAGATTAGCGATACAGCAGTCCTGATCATGAGATCGGCTGACGGTGCAAGAGATCGGTTATCTGCAACATTCGAAAAGCGCTCACTTACGACGGCGCTTGAGGTATTCGCGGGAGACAGTTTCCAGGCCGAGAGGATCATCGAACGGATCGAGAAACTGCGGATATGAGGTTTCGGATACCGGAAGAATACGGGGGGAAGCGATTTGGCAAGTAAGAAGGTACGCAAGATTGCGGTCTTGGAACTACTTTGCGGAACGGACACAAATGTCAGTCTATACTCCTTATTCCGGAAACAGTTCTTTGGGGTAGCGTGTCAATCGATCTCCGCGTGGTGTCGCCGAGCTGGGCATGTCGTTCACTATGAAACTTACTATGGACAATGTGCGCCGGACGAACTCGTGCCATCCGATACCGAAGTCGTATTCTTGTCGAGTTTTACGGAGTCTGCCGCGTTGGCATATGCTCTCGCGAAACTCTTTGGACAACGGGGAATTCGTACGATCCTTGGTGGGCCGCACGCTCAAGCATTTCCTCAAGACGCCGCACGATTTTTCGATGTGGTGGTGCTGCGCTGTGACGAAAATCTCGTCAACGAATGCCTGCGGGATGATCATCCGAAGGGTACAATCCTAACTTCCACATCGGAAACCTTCAATCTCCCGCTGCTGGCTGAAAGAAGAGGCGATCTTGATCATGTATCGCTGCTCTTCGGTCGATACTCGGGGATCGCGGTAGCGCCGATCCTCTCGTCTCTCGGGTGCCCGTACGATTGCAACTTTTGTGTCGATTGGAACCAGCAATATCGATTGAGAAATTCCGATGACCTACATCATGACCTAGAATATGCCTCGACCCAAATGCGGGGTAGGGTCCTCACTTTCTACGACCCAAATTTCGGTGTCAATTTCGATAAGACCGTTGGCGTAGTTGAACAAATACAGCATCCGAACCCCTACGTCATGGAAAGCTCGCTCACGATCCTGAAGGAGCCCAGACTAGCCAGGTTACAAAGCACAAACTGTATGTTCATAGCACCCGGGATTGAATCGTGGTATGACTACGGGCGTAAGACCGGCACGCAAGCGGTAGATTCTTCGACGAAATTTACTCGCATTTCCGATCAGTTTTCGATGATGACCAAGTACGTGCCTGGGCTGCAAGCAAACTTCATGTTCGGTACCGAGGCTGATGAGGGCGACGAGCCAGCGCTTCTGACCAGGCTGTTTATTCGACAGTTTCCGAACGTGTTTCCTGGGCTCGCCGTGCCGATCCCATTCGGCGGCACACCTTTGCGCGATGCGATCCGCCAACAGGGGCGTCTTCTGCCGCTTCCTTGCTGCTACTACATAGACCCGCTTCCGACATTCCGGTTCAAGCACTATTCGATGACACGGTTTTACAAATTACTGGCCACGATCTACCAGGAGGCATGCAGCGTTCGCATGGGCGCGAGAAGAATGCTGGAATCATTAGGGCTCCCTATAAGACTCAGTTATCTGGTCCGGACCATGCAGTTGAGGCATTATCTGAAGCTGCTGTATCGTTTTTCGCGCTTGCTAGTCGAGGATAGGCAAGTTGCCAACTTCAACAACGGCGTTACGGATGAGGTACCGTTGCATTACGATAATATTTTAGACAAGCGCCTCGGTCGGTACTCGAGTTTACTTTCGCGCGATGACCGGCATTTTCTCGGAACGGAGTGATCCTCGGCGTGTGAAATTTGTATTCTATGCATCGCCAAGCTGACCTCGTGGGGTGGCGGTCACTGCAGCGGTGTCTCGAATCTGCCAGCTTCTGGTTAAAGGATAAACGCTGTCTAGGGCGACGCACTGTTACATCTGTAGGGTCAATAGGGAATGATTGCTGACGATCGCGAGTGCCGTCGTAACCTTGGGCCCTGTCCCGTAGCGGACGGTTATGGGCTCGCGTTGCGTCTCAGGAAAGACCGTTCAATTACGGCAGCTTAGAACGTGCGGCAAAGCAAAAAAATCCTGTGCGTATTTCCATTGCTTTCAAGCAAAATCTCGCGATAAGGTAGTATTTTAAACTAGACCTTAGTACAAGCGTACTGAGGAGAGCCCGATGAAATCGTTTTATGCTTACCCGTCGTCAAAAGCGGAAGTCGTGAAGGTTATACGATCCGCGAAGGAGGAGGTTGCTCGAAGCGGACTGCAACTCGATATCCAATTGTGGGAGGAAAACGAAATCTGCGGGCGTCCGCTTACGTCACCAATCTTTGATGGAATCCGAGACGCTGATTTCTTAGTCGGAGATATTACGTTCCTGAACTTCAACGTTACTTTCGAGATTGGTTACGCGATCGGTCTAGGAAAGCGCGTCTATCTCACCAGGAACTCGAATTTCCGGAGAAGCGGCGACCTGATCGACAAGATCGGCATCTTCGATACGCTCGGCTTCCAATCCTACGCGGACCAGGACGATCTAAGGAAGCTGATTGCCGGATTCGACGGAAGCAATCCCGTTCCGTTGCGAATGGTCCTCAACGTTCGATCTCCCGTCTATCTGTTGAGAACGCCTCAATCTAATTCTTCGGAGCTTGCGATAATCAGTCGGATCAAGAAGGCCAGGCTCGGTTTCAGAGCCTATATGCCATCCGACGACCCGCGATTGTCTGCGTCGCAAGCCATCGACGACGTCTCGGCGTGTTTCGGCGCGATCATCACGCTCTTGCCCCTCGATTTCGCGGATGCCGAAGTCCACAATATTAGAGCGGCCTTCGTCAGCGGTCTAGCGCTAGGGATGGGAAAGCTCACGACGATCCTGCAGCCGCGAACGGGTCCGGCACCCCTCGATGTTCGAGACATCGTCAAAACCCTCGCCTCCGACGATCTGATCACCGAAATTATCGGGGAGTTCGCACTCGACGTCACGGAGCGGCTCCAGGCCGACGATCCGCTGCCGCTTCCGAAGGGCAATTTTCTGGCCGAGATGTCCATCGGCGATCCTGTGGCGGAGAACGAGTTCCAGACCCTCGGGAGTTATTACCTGCGGACCGACCAGTTCCAACGCGCATCTCGCGGCGAGGTCAACCTGGTTGTCGGCCGCAAGGGTGCCGGAAAGACGGCGTTGTTTTCGCAGCTTCGCAACGCGAAGCGTAGCAATGTCCAAAACATTGTCGTCGACCTCAAGCCTGAAGGCTACCAACTGATCCGCCTCAAGGAAGACGTGCTCGACTACCTGGCCGACGGTGCGCGAATGCACCTGATCACCGCGCTATTTGAATACGTGTTCTACTTGGAGATTTGTTACAAGCTCCTCGAGAAAGATCAGGACCGGCACCTAAGGGACCCTCGACTGTACGACCTCTACAACAGTCTCCAAGGGGTTTACAAAAGCGGCGCGGCGGGCGAGGGGGACTTTTCGGAGCGCCTTCAGGGGCTTTCCCGCGACTTGGCCACGTCGTTCCAGAAGCGGTTCGGAACCGCCTCGGATCAACGGCTGACGGCGGCCGAGGTGACGGAACTCATCCACAAGCACAATATCCGCGACATTCGGAAAGCCTTGTCTGACTACCTCAGTGTTAAGGAAAGCGTTTGGGTACTCTTCGACAACCTCGACAAGGGATGGTCGTCACACGGGTTGACCGATGACGACATTCTTATCCTGCGAGGCCTGATTGACGCCGCGAGGAAAATCCAGCGACAGATGCAGTCAGAGAGGCACGACTTCAATTGCGTCGTGTTTGTCCGCAATGACGTTTACCAGCTGCTTGTCGAGGCGTCCGCGGATTACGGCAAGGAGAGCCGCGCAACTCTCGACTGGACGGATTCTGACTTGCTGCGCGAGATGTTGCGCAAACGGCTAATCTATAACTCGCTCCCAGATTCAACTCCGTTCGAACGGGTCTGGGCGCAAATCTGCATTTCGCACTTCCAGGGCGAGGAAACCAGCCAGTTCATCATCGATCGATCTTTGATGCGCCCACGTAATCTCATTAAACTGCTGAGCCACTGCCGCGGCTTTGCGGTCGGCATGGGGCGGGCGCGGATCGAAGAGGTCGATTTCGAGAAGGGGCTCAAGGCTTATTCGCTAGACCTCATCACCGAGGCCGATCAGGAACTCACTGACATTATCGGTCGTGACACCAACCTGATCTACCACTTCATCGGCGAGGGCGAGACCTTCACTGCCGCACATCTCAAGGAGATTTTGGTGGGCGGAGGGATCAGCGAGGAGCAGCTCGAGAGCGTCACGAACTTCATGCTCTACTACGGGTTTCTCGGAGTGAAAATCGGAGCCAACGCCCCAAAGTTCATCTTCGACGTGGCCTACGACATGAAGCTGATCGGCGTGCTGATCATGAAGGCAAAGGAAGACATGGTCTACGTGCTCAACCCGGCCTTCCATGCGGGGTTGAATTTCTAAGGACGACGCGGGGCAGGCGCGGAGGGCGGGTCGCGCCGCTATCGCCCCCCGGATGATGGTCGGTTTCAAAGGCATCCACTGCTGCATCAAGGGGGATATAGATGCGCTACGAAGGATTTGTGTTCGCACAGGCAATCTGCTTGACATTAACGGCATGCACTTCGGCAGGGCAGGTCGCCAAGCCCAGTGATATTACCCTCGAAAGGGCCATCATCGAAGTTGCAGACAGTCTCAAAAGCGTCCAGCAACAGACCGCGGATCGCAAGAAGGTGGGCATGATCGTCGACGAGGCAAAGGTCGAATTCCAGATCGCAGCCAAAGCCACGAACACGGCCAACGGCAGTGGCAACATCACGGCGGTGCCCCTTGGGCTCGGTGGTACCGCCGGGTTGAGCGTATCAAACCAACTCGTCAACGAAGGAAGCCGCGGCAATACCGTGACGGTCACCTTCAAGAATATCGCCACCGCCAACTACAACAACGGCGGCAAGGAGATGGTCGAAAAGTGTAAGAAAAATGAGAACGCTGCCGGCTGCCCCGTTGTCGTGATGAGCCAGCCCGGTGATGTTACGCGGTGATGGGCAGTGGTAATGAGGAACCATGTAGTGCCTCCAGATCGCTGGTGAGCAAATCCCGATCGATGGCTTCGCCGCCGCGTTGAACGATTCTGACAGTGGCACACGACCTCAAGGTTTGAGCCTACAGCCCACCTCGGGAATGCGCCATGTAATCGCCCAAGTGCAAAAATGGACAAAGTCGTTAGCAAGCTCTCCTTGGATCGGATCGGCCACCATCGCCAGGGACCAATGTTTCCTCCTCTGGGATTTGACGCAGTTCGTCCTCGCTGGCTATTCTCGCGCTCGGGGAGGCGGGATGAAGATTAAGCCGACGAAACGGGTGCGACCGTCGAATGTTGTTCGCAGGAAGACGAAAGCCAGGGCTGTGCTGGGCGGCGTCACCCTATGGCAAGTCGTCAAAGCGTGCATCCAGCAGGAAGTGACAGCTCAGGTTTCGGTCCGTAGCTTCTCGGGCGACGTGACCCTGCTAGCGGAAAAACTTGGGTATCAACATGGTGGTCAATCAGATTTTGTCTCTCAGGCAGACCTGGAGAGATTCGCGGCGTCCATGCTCGAGAAGAAGCTTGCTTCCGCCGCGTCATCGGATGGCAAGCGAGTGGTAATCACATTGACCGCCGACACAATATCGATCCTCGGCGGTGCAAAGCCGGGGAAGCCGACGCGACAGGCGAAAGCTGCGGCGCTCACCCGGCCGTTGCGGCAACAGCGCGATGTTGGTGATCTCTCGATCCCAACGCCCGACCAACTCCTGCTCCCAATCCTCAGCCGCATCGGCAAGAAGCCCAAGCAATACGCCGACGTCCGAACGGCCGTGGCCGCGCAGTTTGAAATACCTCCAGAAAAACTCAACGCGCCTGTGTCCGATCCCGTCACCCGAAGAAGGACTTCGTTCGCCGACAATTTCAATCTGGCGGTGGGTCACTTGCAGAAAGCGACGCTGCTTAAATCAGACAGGAAGAAACTATGCGCGCTTCCGAATACTGAAGGCAAGCCGATCCCTTCCTATCAGCCGAAAACTGCGAGGGCGAGACCAACTCCTACGGCACGCATGGCGGATCGCATCGACGTCCAGCGACTGGTGAAGGCATTGCCCCGGCAAGACCCCTACAAGCTGCTGAGCATGTGGAAGAATGCCGTACGCATTACGGACGACAAATCACGGAGACATCTTCACCAGGATGCCGCGATAGTGGCGGAAGCGATATCGAGAGAGTGGGATCGTCGAGCAAAGACACTAGCAGACGACGCATACTTCCAGTGGCCGACCACGGACGCGCGAGGCGGTCGAGGGAAAGAGCAATACCGTGATTTGCGACACGAGGGCATGCTAAAGTACCTCGAATACAGGGTCGGGAAAGAGGGCGAGCACTCCTCATATCGACATGTCCTTCTGTCGAGGATATTCGAGAACGCCCTGCCTCCGGTTTTCGACCGCCTGTACATGGCGGAGTGGGGGCCGAACGCGTCATCGATCCGTCTTCATAAGATGGCCCACTGCCTCGCCTCGTTTGCCAAGAACTTCAAATATCAAAACAACGACAGATACGACGAGGCCATCCGGGACTGGGAGCAGGACCTCGAGTACTTATATGACAGATACTACGTTGGCCGGTTCGGTTTTGGCTGGCCTACCACGGTGATTTAAACTGGCATCGTAGCGGTCAACAGGATCGGCACGAATCTCCGGCAACAGATAGGAAAACCTCCGGACGTGAAATGGCATGCCGACTGCCCTCGGTTGCGGCAACTGAACAACGAAACATCATCAAGCAGTTGGTTCAACGCGAGCGATGGGTGCTGGATGGCAGCGGAGCCAGCCGACGGAAGCCCTTTGAGGGTCATATTGAGAGCACGGCGTGCCATGCGCACAGCTACACCGCACGGTTCAAAGGTTCCAAGAGTGCGCTTTCGAGAGCGAGCGACTCTTCTCACGATAACGCCGGGCCTCGGAACCACTCTGCTCTTTGGCTTTTTGGCGGATGCCGGGGGTCACACGTCCAGGCAACTTGGCAGATTGCCGGGCGCGGTCCAGCTGACGCCGGCGGTTTAGACGACGCGCTCTATCCGCGCTGACAAGAGCTGTGACCTTAACTGCCGTGCCTCTCGGGGTTCGCGTGTGGCCGTCGCCACTGCACGGGCGGGCGTCCGGAAAACCTCGCCCGCGGACGTGGCGTCCGCGCGTCGTCCGGAAGAACCTTTAATCCGGCATCCCTGGCGGCCGCAACGAAAGCATTTCGGGCTTTCGTCGTATCCGTCTCCAGCTGCAGGCATCTGGTGCATGTAGCGAAGGCGTGCTGCCAAGCGGTGTTATTTGGGTGTTTTGGCCACCCGGCGGACATCAGGATGCCCATCATATCTGAGACCGTGGTGGCGACAGCAAAATGATCCATTTTTGGTAGCGCGACTGCGACTTCTCCGATCGATGCATACGTTGTGTCGTGCATGAGAGTCCTCCTCATCCGGCTTTTCGCGATTTCAGGTCCTGCTCGACCGACTTGCGAAGAGCGTCCATGATATTAACGACGTTGGAGGCCGGAGCGGTTTCAGGTTTCTTGCCTTTAGTGGTCTTCCTCGGTTTCAGTGCTTTCTTCTTCTCCTCGATGAGGGCCAGCAACGCTTCCTGGATAGGGTCCGAGACCATGGTGGGTGACCAATGTTTCGTCCGCTGTTTGATCAGCTTCTCTACCAAGGGCAGCGCGTCCTTCTCGGAGTCGGTATCGATGCCTTCGAAGTAGGATTCCTCCGGACGCACCTCGTCGCCGAAGCGAAGGGTCCAAAGCACGATGCCTTCGTCACGGGGTTCGAGGATGACCGCCCGCTCCCGGCGTCCGATGACGAGCTTCGACACGCCAACAACCTTCGACGCCTTCATCGCATCGCGAATGACGGAAAAGGCCTCATGGCCGACAGGGTCGTCAGGCGTGAGGTAGTGGGCTTTCTCCAGATAGGTCCAGCCGATGGATTCGGCTGGTACGAACTTTTCGATATCGATTGTTCGGACGGTGTCGAGAGCAACTGACTCCAGATCGTCGTCCGTCAGGATGACGTAGTCGTTCTCACCGCGCGCATAGCCCTTTGCCTCGTTTTCGTCTTTGACTGGTTTTCCCGTGATGGAGTCTACGTATTGGGAAACGACGCGGTTGCCAGTAGCGCGATTGAGGGTATGGAAGCGGACTTTCTCGGATTCCGACGTCGCCGGCGACATTGCCACCGGGCAGGTGACGAGGGAGAGCTTGAGGTAGCCTTTCCAATAGGGACGGGGTGCCATCGTGCGCTGTCCTATCCGGCTTTACGCTGCGGGGCGGCTGGTGCGGCGGACTTGGCCGCCCCGCGCGTCGCACGCTGCCGTTGGGTGCCTTGGTTGGCATTGGCGGCCGTGCGGTTTGGTTGTCTGGTTGGTTTTCCTGCAAGGCCGGCGCTTTCGCGAAGGGCTGCCAGCAGGTCGTTGGGCTTCGAAACCCGCACCTTCTTCGGCTTCGGCAGAGACTTGCCCTCGATCTTCGCCTTCACAAGCTCTGCGACCGCCTGTTCGTAACGATCGTCGAAGGTCGCGGGATCGAACTCCCCGATCTTCGTCGAGATTATGTGCTTGGCGAGATCGAGCATCTCGCCTTCGATCTTCAGCTTCGGTATCTCCTCGAATGCGGCCTTCGAAGATCGCACCTCGTAATCGTATTGCAGGGTCGTGGCGACCATCCCGTTGCCGTGCGGGCGAATGAGCACCGTACGCATCCGCCGGAACAGAACTGTCTTCGCAATGGCCGCGACCTTCGCTTTCTTCATTCCGTCCCGGAGAAGCGTGAACGCGTCCGATCCCGCGCGGTCGCTCGGTGTCAGGTAGTAAGGCTTGTCGAAATAGACGTCATCTATCTCGGAGCAGGGGATGAAAGCCTCGATCTCGAGCGTCTTGTTGCTTTGGGGAATCGCAGCGGCGATCTCTTCCGGATCGATCATGATGTACCGACCGTCATCGACCTCGAAACCTTTGGTCTGTTCCTCTTTCGGAACCGGGTCATCGGTCTCGCTGTCGACGAAAATACGATTCACCCGGTTGCCCGTCGCTTTGTTGACGGTATTAAAGGTGATGCGTTCAGAGGTAGAGGCAGCCGTGTAGAGAGCCACGCCGCAGCTGACTTCTCCAACTTTCAGAAAGCCCTTCCACTGGGCACGGTGCCCTGACGCCATGACGCGATACTCCGAATCAATGATTCGCGACTCAAGTCCGGAGCAGGTGATTCGTTCCGACTCGAAACGAATCATTTTTCAATGGCTTACGACCTGATGTTGAGATTTTGAATCCGGACGCCTTGGCCGAGCAAACGAGCCAATTCTACCGTGGCGATTCAGGCGGTATCGTCCCTTGCCAAAGATGGTCCAGCCTCGATCAAATCCGGAAACCGAGTCTCGCAACGGTCAATGCCGGCCGCGGAAACCATCCTCGGACATCCCATCGACACACGCCTTCGGAGCTGCTGGAAGCTCAAGCTCGCTCCGTATTGTTTGACGAGTGCTTGTCGGTCGAGTTCGCCGCTACGGGCGCAGACGCGACATTCCACCTTTATCGTCGGTTTGCGAAACTCCCGCAGCGTCAGCAGCGGGCAGTAGGTATTTGTTCCCATCTATTACTTTCTATGAGGCTGTGCGTATCTTGTTTTCAGTGCATTGAAAATATTTGTTTATTAGTGAAATTCCTCCTGTGGACTGGGTGTGGATTAGGAAAATACACCTGAACATTCGCGTTGACTCACATGGTAATTGGGAACAAATAAAGAACAAGCTTGTTTTTGGCGATAATACGATGAAGACCGGACATGGCTCAGATGAGCGCCAACATCATTTCCGAGCTGAGGGAGCGCATCGCGCATCTCGAGGGCGGCATTGCTCGCAAGACGATCGTCTTGCCATTCGGTGTCCCGGAAATCGACCGCGTGCTGCCTGGTGGGGGCCTGACTTTTGGCGCACTGCACGAGTTCGCGGGGGGCGGCACGGATACGGTCAACGGCGCGGCGGCCGCCCTCATGGTCGCGGGGATCGCGGCCCGAACGAAGGGCAAGATTCTCTGGTGCCTGACCAGACCCGATCTGTTTTTTCCGGCGATCTCCCAGGCCGGACTGCATCCGGACAGAGTCATCTTCTGTGAGGGCGACAAGGAGGAGGATGTCCTCGCATCCATGGAAGAAGGTCTGACGTTCGGTGGCTTCGGAGCCGTGGTCGGGGAATTGGTTCGGCTGCCGATGACTGCGTCGCGCCGCCTGCATCTGGCGGCCGAGAAGACCGGGACGATGGCTTTGGCTGTTAGGCGATGGCGTCGCCAGGCGGAAGCATCTGACTACGGCCAGCCAACGGCATCGACGTCGCGGTGGCGCATCAGCGTGTTGCCGTCCGAGCCACTGCCAGTGGCAGGCGTAGGAAGGGCGCGATGGCTGGCCGAACTGATGCGGGTGAAGGCAGGCGAGTGTGCTGAGTTCGAAATAGGAGCCTGTGATGCCGAGGGTCGTATCTGTTTACTTCCCCTATCTGCCGACGGATCGGATCAGGCGGCATGGCGGACACGAGGTGCCGGCTGACCAGCCACTCGTGGTGATCTCGAAAAGCGGCTCGAAACGCTGGATTTCCGCAAGCGATGCCAATGCCCTCAAACTCGGACTGCGGATCGGCATGCCCGCGAGCAGGGTTCAGGCGATGGTCGCCAACCTCGTAATGGTCGATGCCAGTCCAGCTGAAGACGCCGTTGCGCTCAAGCGGCTGGCATTGTGGGCGCTGCGTCAATACAGTCCGGTTGTCGCTGTAGACGGAACCGACGGGATTGTCATCGATACCGAAGGGGCCGACCACCTCCAGGGTGGCGAGGGGCGTCTGATCTCAGGCCTCGTCAATATGCTTCATGCAAAGGGTCTTACCGCGAAGGCGGCTGTTGCCGACACTTGGGGCGCTGCGCATGCCATTGCCCGTCTGACGACCGAGACGACAACCGTCGTTCCGATTGGAGGTATAGCGCAAGCCGTTATGGGGCTGCCCACCCATTGTCTGCGTCTCGCGCCAGATACAGTCCACGATTTGAGGGCTATGGGCGTCGAGACCGTGGGCGAGCTTACGGCCATGCCGCGTGCGCCCTTGGCACTGAGGTTCGGTCCCGAACCCGGCAGGCGGCTGGATCAGCTGTTTGGCCGTGTCGCCGAGCCGATCGAGCCGCTGCGCACGCCAGAGCTGGTTGAGGTTTCGCGCAATTTCCAGGAACCGATCGGCGCGCCGGAGACAATCGAGAAATACGTCCGTCGTCTCGTGGGGCAACTGACAGCAAAGCTCGAAAGGCGTGGCCTCGGTGTGCGTCGCTCCGATCTCGTCATCCACCGCGTGGACAATACGACCCAGTCGCTGCGGGCCGGGCTTGCGAAGCCAGTGCGAGACCCGACACGACTGTCAAAGCTGCTCTGCGATCGCATCGAAAAAATCGACCCCGGCTACGGTATCGAAAAGATGGTTCTTGTCGCAATCATGGCCGAGCCGCTGGAGGAGAAACAGGTCGCTTCGTCCCTGATCGAAGAGGCGACCGTCGATTACACGCCTATCGTTGACATCCTTCAGAACCGGGGTCAGCGTCTCTATCGCGTGACCCCCATCGCCTCGGATGTCCCGGAACGATCCGTTGCCCGCATTGCCCCGACAGCCGAGGAAACCGGGGCCGACTGGGCAGCGAAGTGGGGGAGGCCTTTGCGCCTATTTGCGCGCTCGGAAGAGATCGAGGTGATTGCCGTCCTGCCGGACCAGCCGCCGGCGGTTTTCTCATGGAGGGGGAAGCGTCGTCGAGTGAGGCGGGCGGACGGCCCCGAGCGCATATTCGGAGAATGGTGGACCACTCCTCGAGAGATGCGGGCCGTTCGCGACTACTTCGTCGTGGAAGACGACGCCGGCGAGCGGTACTGGGTCTTCCGAGCTGGTGACGGCGTCGATGTGGCCACGGGCACTCACCAGTGGTTTCTCCACGGAGTGTTCGGATGATGAGATACGCCGAACTCCAGGTGACGTCGCATTTCAGCTTTCTCCGTGGAGCGAGTTCAGCCGAGGAGCTGTTCGCGACAGCTGCTAAATATGGCCTCGACGCACTCGGTATTGTCGACCGCAACAGTCTTGCAGGGATCGTCCGCGCCTGGGAAGCGTCGAAAACGACAGGGGTTCGCCTCGTCGTCGGATGCCGTCTCGACCTGACGGACGGAATGTCCCTTCTCGTCTACCCAACGGACCGCCCCGCCTATTCCAGGCTGACCAGATTGCTGTCGCTCGGGAAAAGCCGTGGTGGCAAGGGCAAGTGCATCCTCGATATCACCGACGTCGAAGCCTACCGTGAAGGGCTGCTGGCAATCCTCGTGCCGGATGAGGCAGATGACATCTACGCAGGCCAGCTCAGGAAGGTTGCGGCGATCTTCGGCGATCGTGCCTATGTCTCGCTTTGCCTCCGGCGTCGACCGAACGATCGCCTCAGGCTGCATAACCTGTCGAACATGGCGGCGCGTCATAGGGTGAAGACCGTCGTGACCAATGATGTCCTTTTCCATGAGCCGTGGCGGCGGCAACTGCAGGATGTCGTCACCTGCATTCGAAACGGCACGACCATCGACGACGTCGGGTTCGACCGCGAGCGGCATGCCGACAGGTTCCTCAAGCCGCCTGAGGAGATGCATCGGCTGTTCACCGACTATCCCGAGGCGCTGGCCCGGACGCGCGAGATCGTCGACCGCTGTCGTTTCGACCTCGGCCAGTTGCAGTACCAATATCCCGAGGAAGCCATTGTCCCGGGCCTCGACGCCCAACAGTCGCTGGTGAAGCTTGCGTGGGAAGGGGCGGCCGAGCGCTATCCGGAAGGCATTCCGGAAAAGGTCAGGAAGGCGATCCTTCACGAGCTGGAACTGATCCGCGAGATGAAGTACGCGCCGTATTTTCTAACGGTATTCAACATCGTCAGATATGCCCGTTCCCAGAGCATTCTCTGCCAGGGACGAGGATCGGCCGCGAATTCGGCGGTTTGCTATTGCCTTGGCATCACATCGATCAATCCCGAGACTTCCGACCTGTTGTTCGAACGTTTCGTATCGCGCGAACGCGACGAGCCGCCCGACATCGACGTCGATTTCGAGCACAATCGCCGCGAGGAGGTGATCCAGTGGATTTACGAGACCTATGGTCGTTCCCGGGCGGCGCTGGTGTGCACGGTCACCCGCTATCGCACCAAAGGGGCGCTGAAGGATGTGGGCAAGGCGCTAGGCTTGCCGACAGACCTGATCGAACAGCTGTCCTCAGGGGTCTGGGGCTGGTCTGAGGGTGTCGGAGCGCAACAACTCAAGGAGAACAATCTCAATACGGCCGACTACCGCTTGCGTCTCGCGCTCGAGCTGTCTTCACAGTTGATGGGCGCTCCGCGCCACCTTGGACAACACCCTGGCGGCTTCGTGCTGACCGAGGATCGTTTGGACGACTTGGTGCCGATCGAGCCAGCTTCGATGGAAGACCGCCAGGTCGTTGAATGGGACAAGGACGATCTCGAGGCCCTGAAATTCATGAAGATGGACGTCCTCGGATTGGGCATGCTGAGCTGCATGTCCAGGGCCTTCGAGCTGCTTGCCGAACACAAGGCCTTACCGATGGGGCTTGCCGACGTCCCACAGGAGGAGGCGCGGACATACGCGATGATACGGAAGGCCGACACGCTTGGGACATTCCAGGTGGAATCCCGTGCGCAGATGGCAATGCTTCCCCGCCTGAAACCGAGGACCTTCTACGACCTGGTGATCCAGGTGGCGATCGTGCGCCCCGGTCCGATTCAGGGCGATATGGTTCACCCGTATCTTCGCCGACGCGAGGGCAAGGAAGAGGTGGTCTACCCCACGCCCGAACTCGAGGCGGTCCTGAAGAAGACCCTCGGCGTTCCTCTTTTTCAGGAAAGCGCGATGAAGGTCGCGATGGTCTGCGCGGGCTTCACCGCGGGTGAGGCCGACCAGCTGCGCAAATCCATGGCGACGTTCAAACACACCGGCGGCGTCTCAAAATTCAAGGACAAGCTGATAACCGGGATGATCAACAACGGCTACACGCCGGAATTCGCGGAGCAGACGTTCGGGCAGCTCGAGGGCTTCGGTTCTTACGGCTTCCCGGAAAGCCATGCAGCCAGCTTCGCCCTCATCGCCTATGCCTCATGCTGGGTCAAATGCCATCATCCGGATGCGTTCTGCACGGCGCTGCTCAATAGCCAGCCGATGGGCTTCTACGCGCCCGCGCAGATCGTTCAGGATGCTCGAAAGCATGGTGTCGAAGTCCGGCCCGTCTGCGTTAACCGATCCCGTTGGGACTGCACGATGGAACCGATCGACGGGACCGACCGCTTTGCTGTCCGGCTGGGGATGCGCATGGTCAAAGGCCTGGCACTGAACGATGCTGCCAAAATCGTCATCGCCCGCGCCGACCAGCCATTCGCATCCGTCGACGATATGTGGCGAAGGTCCAGCGTTCCTGTAGCAGCGCTAGAGAAGTTGGCCGAAGCCGATGCGTTCCTGCCGTCGCTGAAGCTCGAGCGCCGGCAGGCGTCATGGGACATCAAGGCCTTGCGCGATGAACCCCTGGAACTGTGGGCAGCGGCGGCCGAACGCGAAGCCAGGACGATCCCGGAGATGCAGGAACCCGAGGTGATGTTGAAATCCATGACGCAGGGCAGGGAGGTCGTGGAAGACTATTCGCATACGGGGCTGACGCTGAGGCGGCATCCGGTCAGTTTCCTGCGCAGCGAACTTTCGAAAAAGAGCATTGTCACCTGTGCCGACGCCATGCGCCAACGAGATGGGAGATGGCTGATGACGGCTGGGCTCGTTCTTGTCAGACAGCGGCCGGGATCGGCGAAGGGCGTCATGTTCCTGACGCTTGAAGACGAGACCGGGATCGTCAACGCCGTGGTTTGGCCGTCACTGTTCGAGCGCCAGCGCCGGATTCTCATGGGCGCGAGCATGATGGCCATCAACGGGAAAATCCAGCGGGAAGGCGAGGTCGTTCATCTTGTCGCCCAGAGGCTGTTCGACCTGTCGTCAAACCTTGCGAACATCGGAGCGAGAGATGGAGAATTCCCGTTGCCGCACGGGCGGGGCGACCAGGTCAAGCATGGTGGCGGACCCGATCCGAGGGACAACCCGAAACCTGCAGTGCAGACGAGGGATATCTACGTTCCCGATCTGCACATCGATACGCTCAAGGTGAAGTCGAGGAACTTTCACTAGGCTGGAAAGCGTCAATTGCGGTCATCAGCAACGACAAATACTGGAAACACCGGTGTTCATAAGAATTCCATGCGGGGTTTCGCGCATGGGTATGCCGTGCGTCAGGCTCTGCGGCCAACTTCGTGAAGCGAGGTCAGTTCAGGTCAGGCTCAAGTCATGCGCGTACACGCCGAGACGCGTTCCCCAGCCGCGTACGAAGACGCCGATCCCCGGTGACAGGCGTAACCTAATGTCATCAGGGACGTTGCACACTCGGCCTATAAGAAAAGGCGTGTCCTCCAACATCACTGCAGAGTGGCAGTTCTTTCCCAAGCGATCGGCTAGTCGAAGTACCTTGAACGGAAGCGCAACTTCATCGCCTGCGATCAGTGGGAGTAGCAACGGCCAAATGAACAGGATACTGCTTCCCATAAAATAACCCACAAACGGGCCGACTATGACACCGAGGACGCGTTTCAGTTTGCTCATTCCAGCGCCTTTCCAACCAATCCAGACAAAAAGCGCGGCGGATAGGGAGCCCACAATGACACGCAGAGGATTTGTCCATTCCAACCACTCGGCAGACGGAATGAAATTGGAACCGACCACCACAGCCGACGAAACAAGGCCCAGCAATAACCAGGAGCAAACAAAAATCGCGAAAAACACTGGGACCCGCAATCTTTTGGGCTTAGTCGAACCTTTCATGAACGCCTCGTGAAATGATCTTTTTGGGGGAGCGTAGATAGTTTATCTCTGATTGCCTTCTGGTTGTTGTCAATAACCTCGATTTTATGCAGAACGCTGCCATGACGATAACCGACCAGTGAGATATTTATAAGCTTCGCGCTCGGGTTGGCTGGAATCGGCTGTCCGCCGCCCTTCAAAATCTCGAATACGATCTCGCTCACTTGAGACTAGCGAGGACGAAGTTGCGTAGGCAGATGTAGGCACGGCTGGGATGTGATGGCTTTGCGCCAACAGCGGCCATACGGCGGCCTGTATGAACAGTTGCGCCCACATCTAAAAGCTGCTCTTCTTGGCGACGCAGCCCCGGGGGATTATTTGCCGAACAGAATTGAATTTTTTGCTGCACTCATCATAGCGGTCGCGATGCCATCTTTGGTCCGGGCTGATGGCGGTGCATGGAACAGAGAAACGTTCGAATACTACGCTTCTATCATTCGTAAACAGCCGGCGACCCATTCACGAATTATCCAAGCATGTACTGAGAATGGGTTGGCAGCCATGACCGATCGAGCAAGGACGGAGGTCGAACGAGATAGCGAAATGCCTCGAGAGAAGGCAACTGCCGAGGTGTGCCGTCGCATGGTCAAGGGAATCGCGTCCGGTGCTGTGACCTACAAGGCTTATCGATCTTGGGCGGATGCGCCTGATGACAAGAGGGTAGTCTTCCCCGATTACAAGTAAGGTCTGCTACCGGCCCGAAGCTGTCGAGGAGCCGGTTACGCGCTCTTTCAAGTTGTATTGGGCGAGATGTGGTGTTCCTCGGTGCAACTCAATCAATCCCCAAAATCATTTCAGAAATTACACTGAACGGCCGAACATTTCACAATGACCTCTTGCCATTCGTAGTACCACAACAGACCTTGCGCGATAACAGTCGAGACCGCGACAACCAATATCATCTGTCGGAGCGTGAGAGATTTCCAACCTACAGACCGAGCTAGAAGTAGGCAGCTCGTCATTCCTGCCGGAAACATCAAAACTGGCACCCATGACACAAGCTCTGATTCAAATCGGTCTTTCGACGAACAGCACAAGAAGTATTTGTGGTCTTCCGAAAGGCCGAGAATGACCTCGGTCAACGCAATATACCCACTCCAAACCACCGACACCGGGCCAAGAAGAAACCCAACGACAGCGACGACGACGAACGCACCGAATAAAAACAGGAACAGATTCAGGCCAGCCAGAAAGGCGAGGGTTTTCAGAACGAGGAAAACTGGCGATGCCAGAACACAGAGCAACGCCGCCCACGCCCACTTTTGTCTCTGAGTTGGAAGGTTGACTTCGGCTTGCACATCCATGCGTGGCCTCTCATGTGTGAAAAACAAAGTGGCGGTAATGGTGGGTGGTGATTGGTCAAAAGCGGTGACTGTATGCGGATTAGCGGACTGTTGTCATATGTACCTTAGCGTGCAACTCTATGGCATAGGCTGTTTAGGCAAGGGCACATGGCGGTAACAACATTCCCATCTACACCCTGGTGGAGAATTGCTGTTGCACTAATTGTAGTGCCTTTGGTGGCGTCCTTCGCATTCGCTATTTACAGTCCCGCCTACGAGGGCCTCCCTAATATGAGGGAGCGCGTTATCCGAACAGCTGTAGTCGTCGCATTCTTCGGTGCGTATCCGCCAATTGTTGTATTGGGAATTCCATTGATCTTCTATCTCAGGGGACGGGTAAGGGCGTCCCTTGCAAATTGTGCGATAGCCGGGGCCTCCGTCGCGACCTTCCCGTGGTTATGCCTCATTGTGTTTTTTGGCCCGGATGAGGCCTGGACGAATGACCACATCACCTACCACAACGGGATGATGACGTTGTGGGGATTGCTGGAAGCTGTCGAATTGCTTGCAGAGATAGCTGTGTTCGGCATTGCTGCCGGGGCACTGTTCTGGCTGATAGCCGCCTCGGGCCTCAAAAATCGTCCCCCTTTAAAAAAAGTGTTTGAATAGCGGCTGTCGATATCGCGCCCAGTGATCGGATGAATGGTGGACGCCCGAGCCAAAAGCCGTGCATGGCGGCGATACGATCCGACGCCCGCTGGGCTTTAGCGAGGTCAGTAGCTGGTGAAGGCTCTTTCCGTCGCTATGCCCAATTATTGTTCTATATTTGTTCTTGTGATATTAGGGGCAGGTTTAGATGTAAGCGAGATCAGCGATGTCGCGCCTGTTTGCAGTCGCACGAACCGTGGAAGAGGTCGTTACGCACTTCCGGATCGATGTGGTGCCATCCTTCGAGGTCCCCTCCGAGACGGTTGAGGGCGCGCCTGGGCTGATCGTCGTCGAGAAAGACGGCCTACGCCTGCTGAAATCGCTCACTTGGGGATTCCCTCGTCAGACAACCGAGATGCGCCACAACGGGGAGCCGCCGAGTCGCATTGGCCTCGTAGCCGATCTGACCAATCGGCTCTGGAACAAGACCGTGGTCGACCCTCGTTATCGCTGTCTCATCCCGCTGACCCACTTCGCTAACCCCGATGGGCCGAAGGGCGAGAAGACCCGGGCCTGGTTTTCGATGAGCAGGCAGCCGTTCATGGCCTGGGCAGGATTTTGCAGAAACACTCCCGAATTCGGCCCGGTCTTCGCAGGAATGACAATGACCGCAAACGAGAAGGTGCGGCCGTATAACGATCGGATGCCAGCTCTTCTGAAGCCGGACGAATATGGACGATGGCTCCATGGCACCATCCAGGATGTCATCGAGTTTCAGTTTCGGGAACCGCCTCCATCGGACGATTTCGAAATCCTGCATACCCGCGACCGCTGGCGAAGCGGCATCCCGCCCTCGAAGGCTTGGGCAACTCGAAGCAATATGCTTATCTAGCCCCAACGCCGTCATCTGCCGAAAGGTCTGTCGAATGTGCAACCTCTACACAGTCCGCAAAACCGCCGCCGAGGTGGCCGAGTATTTTCGAGTGCCGAACCCGATCCAGTCGAACGCTGGGCCAGAGGTTTATCCCGGGACGCCGGGCACCGTGATCATCGAAAACGACGGCGCGCGAGAGATGCGCTCGATGACGTGGGGCTTTCCGCTACGGCTCAAGGATATGAAACCCGACGCAAAGCCGAAGCCAGTCAACAACATCGCTGATTTGAAGAAGTATATGTGGGTTGGGCTGGCCAGCAAGCCACAATGGCGATGCCTGATCCCGTTGACTGCCTTCGCGGAAGCGGAGGGTGTGAAAGGACGCATGACCAGAACCTGGTTCAGCATGAAAGACGAACCAATTTTTGCATGGGGTGGCTTGTGGCGAATTAGTGACGAGTGGGGGCCGGTTTATTCCGGCGCTATGACTGATGCCAACGAGGCGGTCGCACCCGTCCATAACCGCATGCCCGTGCTTCTGCATCCTGACGAATATGATCTGTGGATGCATGGGAGTCTCGGCGATCTCGTCGCGTTGCAGCAGCGCAAATATCCAGCTGAATCGATCCTCATGGAGAGGACGAACGATCTCTGGGTAGCCAAGAAGCAAGCCGTGTCGGAAACTCCTACTCTCCTATAGGTCCGCCTTCGGCCGCATTTACGATTTTTAGCTACCTCCAGCTTAGGCTGCCGTTTTTTAGATACGGCATTGAGCGCCATGGACTCGGCCGGACATCTCCGAACTGACATTCAGCAAGCCTTGCAACGCCAGAGGTTGACGACCTGGCAGCGCAATTTCCTGACGGCCATTCATTCGCGGCTTGAGCGGTCGCAAGGGCAGGCGCGCCTGTCGGACAAGCAGTGGAAAAGCTCTTCGAAATCTTCGGGCGACAAAGCTACGCAAACGGTACGCCGTCACCGAAAATATCTCGGGGTGCGTTCCTCAGCGCTAACGAAACACGAAGCATCACTTCCAAGTGAGGCTAAACACCCTAAGCCAGTTTTCACAGGCGAATTTCGATATCGTTTGCCGACCAAATCCGGCTCTACCCATAGCCTCGAACAGGTGCGGCACTCCACTGACATCCTTAATCTGGCTCGGCACCGTGGTGCCGTCAAAATCTGATCCAAGCGCTACCCGGTCCTCACCAACGCGGTTGATGAGATACTCGATGTGGCGAACAACGGTATCGAGAGACGTATTTGCATCGAGATGCGCGTCCGCGCGGATGTCATAGACCGCGAGGTTGAAACCTATGACGCCGTCCGTATCCCGTATGGCATCAAGTTGTCGGTCGGTCAGGTTTCTTGTGGATTGGCTGATAGCGTGGGCACAGGCATGTGTTGCAACGAGCGGGGCGTTACTCAATGATGCAACATCCCAAAAGCCTTCCTCGTTCATATGGGCTAGATCGACCATGATGCCAAGGTTATTGCAAACCTTGACGAGTTCTTTCCCAAGAGGCGTCAGTCCAGGGCCTATATTCGGTGATCGCGGAAATGCGAATTGGACGCCATGGCCGAAAATATTCGGACGGCTCCATACAGGTCCCAAGGATCGCAGGCCGGCCTGATACAACGTGTGCAGGTATTCGAATTCCGCGTCGACCGCTTCCGCTCCCTCCATGTGCAGGACTACAGAGAACTGTCCTTGAGACCTGGCAGTTATAATTTCGTCAACAGTCGTTGCGAAGCGCATTTTCGCGGTGGATCGCTCGACTACGGCCCTCAATGCCGAAAGCTGCCTACCAATCTGAGGTCTGGCAGCCGACAGCGGGAAGCTCTCTGGATAGATCACTTCATACCCATCGTCGGTCTTAATAACACTGCCCTCGGGTGCATGTTCAGGCTTCGCCATAAGCGCGAACAGTCCGCCGATCATCCCACCCTCAATGGCGCGAGGCAGATCGAGATGTCCAGTTTCAGACCTTACAAGGAAGTCTCGACCGGGAGACCGGTATTCCGCGAAGAACTGAACCGCATCGTTGTGGCCATCGAAGAACTGAATGTCGGTCATTATCCCCTCATGATCGTTGGGAATATGAATAGGAGGATTTGGCAACGGAATTATTTCTATGAAAGGCGATGTCCGCTTGTGGCGCGATCTGGCCGGAGCCACTCGTCTGCTTCCGGTCTGAAGCGGTCATAGCGAAGTCGTAGAGGCTGCCTTTGATAAATCGAGGATAGCTGATGCGAAGGCATGCGGTGCCTCCTGCGGTAAATTGTGACCAGCACCGGGTATAATCCGCCGCTCGTATGTCGCTTTGAAGTGGTGTTCATCGAGGTCGATCACTGCCGGAGGATCGACTCCATCGTCACCACCTTGAAGAACAATAGTCGGCACCATGATGTCCGGCTGCCTTGCCAATCGACCTTCAATGGCAGCAACACTAGGATCGCCGGGGCTGTTGCCGAAGCGATGCGTGTAAGAGTGAATGACAACATCGACGAAATCGGGATTATCGAAAGATGAAGCAGTGCGGTCGAAGGTTGCGCTATCGAACATCCATGTCGGTGACCAGATTTTCCAAATGAATTCGCAGACGCCCCGGCGGTTTTGTTCCAACGCCTTGCGACCGCGTTCCGAGTGAAAATAATACTGATACCAATATCGAGCTTCCTCCTCCGGCGGCACGGGCTCTCCAGCTTGAGCGATGTTCTGAATGTTGTAGCCCACTCCGCAGCTTACCAAACCGCGTACCCGAGTTGGCCAGAGAGCCGCTACGATGCAAGCTGCACGCCCGCCCCAGTCATACCCGCCAAGAAAAGCGGCCTCTATTGAGAGTGCCTCCAACAGTGCCATCAAGTCCGCGCCTAGAGCAGCTTGTTCACCGGAACGCGGGGTGTTTTCGGAGATAAACCTCGTGGCTCCGAAGCCTCTGAGAAAGGGCACAATGCAGCGATGGCCCGAAGCTGCCAGTATTTCTGCCGTCTTGTCGTAGGCGTATGCGTCGTAAGGGAAACCATGTAGCAATATGGTTGTTACCCCATCCGCCGGGCCTGTTTCGAAATAGGCAATATCCAGCGTTCCAGCACGGACTTTTTTCATCTCAATGTCCTTTTGGAGAGAATCTCACATCGATTGGTTCGGCCTGCGAGTGTCGATGAGCCAGGTTTAGAGGACAATTGATGCCTAAATTTTTCGCCGCATTCGTATTCCTTGTGACCCTTTCGGCTATTTCCGCCGAGCAATCATCCGCAGCCATGTGGTTGGCGAGAGGCCCCGGCAACACAAGCATGGCGGTGGACTCAGCCTGTAAAGCCCGCGAGATTAATCCGCCAGGCGACTGCCATCTGTGGATTGATTGCTGGATAGCCGAAAAGAACGTCACGCTCCTGATCGCTTCGGCCGCGCCTTTCGTAGCGAACGATTTCACCCACCGAAATGCGGGAGAGTTTTTTTCAAAGTTTACGGAAGGAACCGAATGGTCCGTCTTTAAGGACAATGTTACGTTCTTCGGCGGTTCGTCCTTCCCCGGCTTTGAGCCCTTCGCTCAAATGAGATTGATCGGAAGGCTCTGCGACGCCGGGAAACAATGCGCGGACGCAAAGGAAAAACTCGTCGCCTTCAAGGTGCTTGGAACGGCAAGGACGACCGTTGCGCTGATCGCGATGGGAGACGTGGAGCAAAAGGAGTATATTGTGAAGGGCAAATCCGTTGCCACTTATCGCTTCTTCCCTGATCCTATCACCGCCATGATCGACACCTTCAACTTCGCAACCATTCAAAACCCTCCATATTGATTTAGTCATTCTGGTCGTCGCCCCTGGAAACACCTCCATGAAACCTCTTTCGCACTCATCGATCTCGCGGGCAGGTTTTTGCGACTTGTAGAATGCGATCCTCAATTGGCACTCATAGTATCTTATCATCGCCAGACGGGTAATTCATGGAACAGCGCTTTACATTCGATCAGGTAGCGAGCGTATACAACGCGTCACGCCCCGACTACCCCGACGCTCTCATCGACGATATTGTCTCGTATGCTAAGCTGAAACCAAACGACAGCGTCCTCGAAGTCGGCTGCGGAACGGGCCAGGCAACGAAGAGTTTCGCGACCCGGGATTTGCAGATTCTTGCCCTTGATCCTGGACCTGAAATGGTCCGCACTGCACGTCAGACCTTGGCGAATTTTATCAACGTTGAACTCGTCGAGGCAACATTCGAGGCGTGGCCTGCCAGCAAGGCCGCCTTCCAGCTGATTATCGCAGCACAGTCTTGGCACTGGGTTTCCCCAGAAGTGCGATTTGCAAAAGCCGCCGAAGTGCTTTCGCCACACGGATCATTGGCAGTCTTCGGACATGTCCCCGTAGGATTGCCCGCATCCTTACATGAACGGTTCAAAGGAATATTCCTGCGTCATACGGGTGCCTGGGGAGCACCACCTGAAGCGGGGTACCTGCCGAGTGGCCCATTCAAAGGCTGGTTTGACGAGTCGAAGTTGTTCGGTCCAGTTGAGCATCGGTGCTATTCGTGGATTAGGCAGCACAAAACATCGAGCTATGTTAATTTCCTACGCACGCGATCAGATGTTCGGATGCTCAGTCCAGCAATACGCGAAGAATTGCTCGTCGAAATTGCGAATGCGATAGACGGTGAAGGGGGAGAGTTCGACGTGGATTACGAAACTCATCTTTACATTGCCCGTCGTCTTGAGCACATCTCCTAGACGCTGTTCCGTTCAGTCGAGCCTAACGCTTCCTGCCACTGATCGAGCAATCCCATTTTGCTCGGCGGATCGTAACACCGTGCCAACCCAGCGTTTGCGGTCGCGCTTCGCGTATTTGACCTGACTTGGAAGGGTAGATAATCCCGAGATAAAGTCGCAATGAACTTTTTCGCCGTCACTGGACCAACGAAGTGAGGAATGCCGTCTACCTTCGAGACCGCACTGAGGTCCGGAGACGCCATCTCCTGGTCTCTGAGGGCAATTTGCGGATCACCACTAGGAGGTTGTTTTGACGGACTTTGCTTGCGCAGTTTTTGTGAGAGAGGGCTTCGTTCTTCTGGTGATGCGAGCACCGCACAAAGCCTGGTATCCAAATTGCTGGGATTTGGTAGGTGGGCATGTCGAACCCGGCGAGAGTGTTGAGGCCGCGTTGGTACGCGAAGCTCAAGAGGAGGTCGGCCTGACCCCTTTGCAGTTCCGCTGGATCGCCGAGCTTTCAGAGCCGGAGACGAGCGGTAACCCCCCTGCCCGCTATCACGTCTACGCGGTGACTGAGTGGGATGGGGGAGAGCCGACATTGCTCGGTGATGAGCACACAGCAATGCAGTGGGTCACGTCAGCCCAAGTCTCAATTCTTGAGGGGTTGGCTCACCCTCAATATTCAAATGTTATCCGCGATTTGCTAGTCGGCCACATGTAGAACTGTAGTTGCGTGCATGGTCAAGGGAGGCAAACAGAGCTAACCCTGACCAGCACGCTCACCGCCATCCTCAGCGGTCGCAAACAGAGCCGGATCGACGACCTACCGTGGAATTATTCGGAGCGACACATCTGAAGTCTGCTGTCTGCCCTAGCGGACTTCAGTTCGACGAAACTTGAGGAGCGGCCGCCATTTCTCCATGCGACAAGTAGCTTTTCGACGTTTGCCTCAGCGCCGTCCTCGAATAGCAATTCGATGTCGTATGTCTTCCCGACATGTATTGTCTCAAAATCCCGCTTGGCACTGCCAAGCGGCCTGTCACCTCGCGCGGCTTCGCGCTCCGTTAAAAGTTCGAGTGGGCAATGCACAGCGGCGAAGAAAACATCGTGCCCCGCCAAGAGGTGAACAAGTCTTTCTAACCATCCCTCAGTATCAAGAATGTGCTCAAGAATGAGATCGTTACCGGCATCCGCGTAAGCCTTCAGCGATCCGTGAAACCCATCGAAGAAGGCCATCCGGGCATCAGCCCAGCGAAAATCGCCGTTCTTGAAGCGCTCGGTTGGAAGCACGCCAGCGTCACGCAGGTGATCAATCGATATATGCCAGAAAGGTTTCTCGATGCGTTTCTGTAGCGTTTTCGCAATCGTTGATTTGCCGCTGCTCGACGCTCCGTGGAGAAAGATTATTTGTGCCATTCAATGGCCTCCCGGTTTGGAAACCTATGTAACGCCGCAATGACTGCTATTAGCGCAAGTCCGCCATATGATAATCAGCTTCTATCCGAGAACGACGAAAACTGCGTGTCCACTTCTTGTGGTCTCCCTGAGGTGACATCTTCCCAGCTTTCCTTCAGGGCCCTTCCTACGATCTCCGAGATGAACGCGCTCTTTTCTGACGTGTACCGATCTCCATCGTATGGGAATTGATCTGCGAGCCGTCGTTTCAACACGGCATATTCGGTCGCCACCTCCTCATGTTGACGAAGATAGTCCCGAAACAACATCCGACGCTCATGAGTCCGGTTTAATGGCGGGCAGAGGTAGACCCTGATCTGGGGCATACGGCATTTCCAAAGAAAGGCCCAAACATCGTCGTCGTACCGATTTCCACGCGATTCAAATCCACGCTTGACCAGCTCCGCACTTGCGTCGGGGACGTCATCCAAACTCGATATAGTGATGTCGATGTCGATGATCGGCTTCGCGGCCAAGCCCGGTACGGCGGTGCTGCCGATGTGGTCAACAGACACGACAAATTTCCCGAGTGTCGCTCTCAACAGGACTTCAGCAGCAGAGAAATCATTCGTCCAATTTGGATCGAAAGCGGAGAGTTCGACTAAGGTCGGCATGAGCGTACCGTCAACAGAGAAGATAGCTGACGTTAACCGATTCATCTAATCCATGTCTCCTCCTGGCGGAGGATCGCCGTCGTAGAGATCAGCATCTAGCTCCACGGTGGGAGCGCGGCATCGCTTACGACGATGTCGCTAGCCCGCAACATCATCGACACGCCAACCGGCCGCCCTGAGATCAGTCTCCGCACGACAAACGAACTCTATTTCTGGATCGGACCGAAGTCGTCGTCGGGGTAGTGAATCGTTTCTCCACCCGGTCGGCGTGAGCCGACAGCCAGGAAGATGCCCGGCTGGTCGGAGCGGTTCTGGATGTGATGACCATTACGCTCACCCGCCGGAAAGGCAGCGAACATGCCCGGCGTCAGCTCATGCGGACCATTATCATCGATCAATGTCAGGGTGCCTTCGAGCACGTATATAAATTCGTCCTCAGCTATATGCCAATGTCTGAGTGAAGACCACGCTCCCGGTTCGAGCCGCACATGGTTGACGCCGAACTGTGTGAGAGAAAGCGGTTTAGCCAACCTCAACTCGGCCATACCGGTGAAGCGCTCGGGCTTTATCTGACCTTCATAGCTGGCGCTTGGCGTATAAGGCGCGGTTGCAAGGCTGCCAATGCGGCTTTCGAACATGGCTCTTGTCTCCGGCGACGGAAATGGTCAAAACGAGATAGCATGGGCCATAGATAAAACAAAAGTCAGAAGGACCTCCTCCACGGCGGCAGCCATCTGAATCATCGCCTCAGGATTGTCGGGAGTCGAGGCGCTTTGGTCGCTCCATGAGGAAGTGAGTTGAAGTGCGTCCAACTTCAACGAAACCATTCCGCCGGTAGAGGCTACCAACTGGGTTCCACAGGAGATATTCGAGGCGCACGGGGAGGTCTTCGGCGTCCGCAAGTGCGAGGCAGTGCGCAAGGATTTTCGAGCCAAGGCCGAGCCCGCGAAATGAGTCCATCAGATAGAATTCGCCGAAGCGGACGAACTCCGGTAACAGTTGAAGCGAGAGGGTTCCAATCGGCTGTCCATCCAGTTCGATCCGACAGAATGGCTTCTCGCGCAATCGCTGATCATGGACTTCGCGCTGGAACTTTTCATCCCATCCCCACTGCTGAATGATGTGAGGACCGAGGGCCTGTCTCTTCACCTGGAATGAGAACTCAAATTCCTCATCCGTTGGCGTGAGCATCTGAAATGTCAAATCAGGGGGAAGGTCAGGAAGTTTCATAGGATCGAGACTACCTTTAGCTAAGCGCTGTGTCAGTTTGCACGTTGACACAAATCTTAGGTTCAGCTTGGAATGCTTGCGACTAAACAGCACTTGAAAGCATGGGCCGATCTTGGTGATGGCTTAACCTGGTAAGCGGACTCGGCAAGTCCTCATTTCCGAGGGATCGCCATCTGCGATAAGGGCACCTTCCTCAACCAAATTGATCACGCGCTCATGCAATGCCATGTCGCCGACCTGTAAATATGGGTCACTACTCAGACCGAGAGCGTTGCCGATTATAAAAGCAACCTTTTTCCATTCCGAATTTGCCTGCGCCAGTAGCAAAGCATCAAAGTGATCGATTGGTGCGGACGCGAGACCGTCTGCTGTTACGACACGGAACGGTGCATTGTCGGCCATAAGCTTTTCCCATCTCCGCTGGTTCAGAATGTCTTCGTCAGCAGAAACGTTTCTTTCGCGACCGAAAAGCGTTGCCAGCCCGTTGCCAGGTATGATCGAAACGGCTTGAGCTGACTGAATCACTCCGTCATTGCCGTTGCCCCATCTGACAGGCACCCGAAGGCCTGTCACATCAATGACATGGTAGTGACGCCCCGCCATTCGCCATGCCCACGCTAGGCGAAAAGCCATTTCTCTGGCTGAATGTTGGCCAAACCAGACGACCAACCGATCTGCCTTGCTCGCGTTCGACCAGAAGGCGTGAAGGCTGTTCTCAATATCCCAGCCATCCATCTGCCACCAAGCTGCTCGTGCAGATGGGTCCATGTCTGCGATGGGGCCACAACTCAGATCATCCTGAAACACCAGCAAGTCGTCATCACGGCCTGCAACGCGAAGCGCCTCTCGCAACGATCCTGCGGCTGAATCACCTGGAATGATATGTGTTGTCTTCATTGGAAAGGCTCCACGCGGACGCACGAAATCTCGATGAGGCAATATCAGTAAACTCGAAGCACATGAACTGTGGATTACTCCTCCGAATGAACCGTGTCTGAAGGCCGTACTCGCCCGAAGACATGTCAGTAGAGCTGGGGACGCGAGACAAGAAACTCCATGAGCGCGTTCTGAGCATGCAGCAAGAACGCTTTCGCTGGTCGGCTTTGGCAAGCCTTGTGCAACATCGCATCCGCCGTTACTTCCCGGCCCCTGGCGACCGGTGGGCACGGCAGGAAGATCGCGCTATTTTGTGCCTTGCCCAAAAGACTGGCTGATACCTGGTATGGAAGAAGCTGGTTCTCCTGCTCCTCCTTCGGCCAGGAATCTGTTATAATGACGTCGGCATCGAAGACAGCCTGGATATTGGTGCTTGTCGTGAAGTTCGCGTTAAGCAGTGCGGGATCGGCAATATGCCATCGCTCCGGATAAACCTGCGTAACCCTTATCGGCAAAGACTTCGAGGCTTCGACCCACGACCGGAGAATATTGGCATCAGGCGCGATGCCGACAACTTTCAGTCCTTCCAAGGTTCCGCGCACGCTTCTCACGAACGCCAAGTCGCCCAGCGTTTCGCATGGATGATTTGATCGGGTCCGTGCATTGATGACAGGTATATCAATCGCGGATGCAAGTGCCTTCAGATTGGCCAACTCCCCTGTGCGTATGACGAGTAGGTCGAACCAGTTGGAGAGATAGCCCCCCAGGTCCGCAACGGCTTCGCCGCCGCCGAATTCGACTGGAGCCTCGACGCAAATCCCACCCATCGCCTTCACGCCGAGTTCAATGGCTGTGGTATTTCGCCATCCAGTATCGTCTACGATCAGAGCAATCCGCTTGCCCGAAAGCGTTTGAGGCATTTCGCGATCTGCCCAGTGCTTCGCCAGGTCGCAAGCGCGTTCGATGATCCTGAGGGCGGCATCGGGTGGCAGAGAATGAAATTCGAGAAAGTTTTGCTGCAATTAGGTGCTCCGAGTTAGTTCGCCACGAATACTACTCGTGTTTCCAGAAGGACCGAAAACCTCGCAAATGTTAGGCAGACCGTCCCAAAACCTCCTGGCGATTACTCATCGGAGTTTTCGGGACGGTCTGTGGGAGTTTTGCGAACGCCGGACAGAAGCCATTCCGCCCGGCCTCGGAAAGCGGCCTTAGATCACTTGGCCTACATCGATACGATTCCCGTCCGGGTCCTCGAATACAAATGATCGCAGGCCGTAATCCTTGTCCTGAAGGCTTTTGATGATCCTTGCCCCATGTCGCTTGCAAATAGCATGGAGAGCATCAATGTCATCCACCATCAGGTGGGCAACATTGAAATCCGCAGCTTTGTGGCCCGGCTGTAAGGTCAGGTGCAGTTCACCCTGATCGCGCTTCAGGATCATGAAGCCGACAGGATTACCGTTCTCAAAAATCTTCTGGAACCCAAGAACTTTCGTATAAAAATCATGGGACTTGCCCATATCCCTTACGGGAAGCGTGGCGGCAATTCGTCCAAAACGGACACCGTGACTGGCGATATCGTTCATCGCAGAGCCTCTGATTGCAAAGTCGCGATCCCTCTCCAGGCAGTGCTGGTCGATATGACGCGCTTTGTTGTCTGAATCAGCAGGACGGTGCCTACAAGGAATATCTAACTTAGGTCGGCCCCAAGCAAAATAGCGAATCTGCCGCAAGTCTCCGAATTAAAGCGAGATTTTTTCCCGATTTTTGCGACGTCCCACAATAGGGCGTTTTGCGGCAGCCGCGCAATGTCCGGTGTTGGCGCATTCTTGCGATCAATGTCGTAGCGGTGATTTTCGGGAACGCTTATCGAGCTTTGGTCAATGTGTAGAGAACACCGCTTACGATCTTGCCTAGCCCTGACACGCCAATTCACCAAGCACTTCGACCTCGACGCTCGGGTACATTTTCTCTTTCACCAGTTGAAGGACTTTCACTTTGCCTTCGATAGGCAACACCCCAGGGTCGACGTTGGGTGACGACAGCCATTCTTCGGCAGAGAACCTAAACAACGTGATGTGAGCTATTCGCGGCGGCTTGGGACGCCAATCTTCGAACACGACAGCATCTGAAATAGCTGAGCGAAGCCGTTGCAGTTCCGGCGGCTGAGGTGCCTCTATGAAGATGGCAGCTTCCGAAGTCTGCACATTCTGAAAACTGAGATCAATAGGTGGTGTCTCTTTGACCAGCCTTTCAACACTCTCTTTCCAGCGCTTTACGTTCAGCTTCCAAACCTCGTCGTTTGGCCTGCTGAATTGCGATGCCGCGTTGATCAAAGTGACAACCGTCATATGCAGGCTCGTGGCGGGGACGCGAAGCAGTGGCCCATCGCACTCGCGCTCGATGCGGTCCTGCAAGGCGCAGAGCTTTGATAGTGTCTCGCGGCCGGGGAAAAACTGCAGGTGAAACGCGCAGCAACGCCTGAACCATAGCATATCGACCTTCGTTCTGATCACAGTGGTTCATTCATCGGCGGCTCCGATATCCATGAACAGCCGATCAGCAAATTCAGTAACCGCATCACGGCTTGATAGCAGGAATTTTGGGAGGGGAAATGCGGAGAAGAGACGAGCGTGCGCCTCGAATGAGTTCCAGTTATTTGTTCTCGTCCGATATCCCGCCACCCACGTTACAAGCCCATCGAACTGCGTCTGGGTCTCGCCGCCCTGAATGCCCCTTTCTTTGACATTTGCGATGCAAGCTTCTTCGGGCAAATCGATCCAGATCAACGCTGTCGCGCGGGTAAGGACCAGGTTCACCAACTGGCCGTACACCCCTTCCATGATCCAACGGTCCTCTTTAGCTGCTGCCGTGACCATCTCGTCTCTGAGCGTCCTGTCGCGAGCAATCCCGTACCGACCAGGCTCCCAGTGGATATCGTCGAGGTGAATGATAGAATGGCGAAGCCGTTCACCGATGCGGCGGGCGAGCCACGTCTTGCCCGAGCCTCCGTTTCCCATGATGAGAACCCGCTCGAAGGCGGTTGATGGGTTGATAGAATCCATTGCGCCTCCCGAACATTCGCGGTCATATCGATCTCGGTAATTTAAACGGGAATTTTTCTGCGAGTTCAAATCCAAATTGACGAAATGGCCTGCCTCCCCCCGGCGTGTGCGCTCGACTAGACGTTTCCGAGAGCTGCGTTACTGGCCAGTACCGCTATTGGTGTCCGATGTGTCGAATGCATTGTGCAGGTTCCTGATGGTCCATTGGAGGCAATCGTCCGCCCAGCGTTCCATAGTCGCATCACCAACGCGTCGCCCTTGAGCAATGAGAATCCGTTGGCGAAGCAAGATAAAATCGACAACACGCGGCAAATCCACATTTTCATCATAGGCCCCGCAGAACATGGTCAACCGGCGTCGTTGCAGATCAGGCTCGATGTCGTCATCACCGAGATCGAGCCACATCCATGCCGCGTAGCCAAGATCGTGTAGCCGAGGTCCAGGTGATGCGCTGTCGAAGTCAATGATTGCCAGCGGCTGTCCCGAACCAAACACGAAATTGCAGGGGGACAAGTCGTTATGGCAAACCACTTCAAGGCCGACGCCATGCGCAGCCGGTGATGCAACAAGCCTCTCCGTCGCATCGTGATATCGGCGTATCAACCGCGCGGCTCCGATCAAGACATCGTCACCGTGCCAGGACAGGTCCCTTGGCACATCTCCGTCGATGTACGTGAAAACGTCGCGCCCGAATTCGTCACAACCGTTTGAGCGCGGGGCAGCGTCAAAACCCGAAGCCGCAAGGTGCTCCAGAAGTTTGTGGACGAATGGCGAGTTGAACGTCGGCGGACGTCGAACAGTATCGCCGACACGCACGACATGTTTGGTCACACGGCCACCGTTCAAGGGAATTTCGCTTTCCATCAGTCCCACTCGACCTCCACAGAGTCGCCCCGTCGTGGAGCGAGCACGTCAACGTTGACAGCTTGGCATATTTCCACCAAAGGGAGATACTTTGGTTTCCCGACAGGTGTCCCTATGTTGCCTTTGCACTCCCTTGGCGAGCGCATCGTCGTTCTCGGCCCTTCCAATGCGGGCAAGTCAACGTTGGCAGTCGCCGTTTTCCAAAAAGCTTGGCCTTCCTGCCGTGCATCTGGATCAACTTCAACATCTTCCCCAGTCAAACTGGCAGGCACGCCCTGAGGCGGAGTTCGCCGCTCTCCATAATGCGGCAATCCTTGGCGACCGGTGGATTATGGAAGGGAATTACTCGCGCCTGATGCCGCAGCGATTGGCCCGTGCCACTGGCGCTATCCTTATCACCTCAAATCACTGGCTACGTTTTTCCCGCTATCTCAGGCGCACTCTCATCAACCGTTCGGAACGTGCGGGACATCTGGAAGGTGCCAAGGACAGTATCAAATGGGAGATGATCCACTGGATTCTAATCAAGACCCGCAGTAGTGGCATAAAGTACGCGAAGGCTCTTCATGAATCCGGTCTGCCGACTGTCGAATGCCATACGGCGGCTGCACTCAACAAGCTCTACCAGGTTTGGGATTTACCTGCCCGGCCGTAGGAGATTGCGATATCGCAATCTGCCGGACCGGACGTCAATATGCCAACCAGGCAGCGGTCACAAGCAGAGCCGGGGAACTCTTACCGTAGGGGTATGCGGCAACACAATGCGTGCCCAAAGATCACACGCGGCCGTCATCTTCGTCCGGATCGGGACCCGAGGCCGCCATTGCGCTCACATTGAATGGGGAAAATCTGGCTGAGCCTCGGGACGTGACAAGCGAAAAGCATCGAGGCCAATGCACTGCTGTTCCACTTCCAGAAGTCGCGGGTAGAGGGTGAGATCACATTGCAATCGGCGGGCCGCGCTGAGCTGCGGTATCAGATGCAAGTCCGCCCACCCCGGACGATCCCCAAACGCGAAGGCCGAGTGAATGGCCCGTCGCGCTAACGTTGCCTCCAGGGCCGCGAAACCCAACGCTAGCCAGTGATGAACCCAACGTTCGACGCCACTTTCTTCGATCCCGTATTCCTGGCCCATGAATCTCCTCACCCGTTGAACCGTCAGAGAATGCATCTCGGAAGAGATCAAGGCAGCGAAAGCCTTCGCCTCGGCGCGGGTCACCGTATCGCTGGGCAACAAACTCGGCTCGGGAAATGTCGTTTCCAGGTAGTCAAGAATTGCGGCGGACTGGGCGATAATTTGACCGTCCACGTCGAGCGCAGGAAGCAGTCCCTGCGGGTTAAGCTCGACAAATCGACCTCGTTCCAACGAGCTTATCGGGACATAAGTATAATCGATCCCCTTCAAACGGAACGCAATCCGAATGCGCTCTCCAGCGGAATTCTGCCACCGAGTTATGAGACGCATTGGGAATGGTCCCCTCAAGTTCATAGCGTGTAGGTCGGCCATTAGACTATCAGTTTTTTGTCCGGGAACTACATGCGTGGAAGCTTCCGACGCATAGTTATCGCGTCTCTGGACTCATTGCGAGGCAGCCTGCCTCGTCCAATTTGGAATAATCCGCCATCTCGTCAGTGAACAAATGCGATCACTGGAACCCCGCCTCCTCCGCAGTGCGAACGAGCGCGGCACGCGTTGCCTTTGCCGGGATATTGCCCTGAATGGCATCCAGGCACGCCTTCACAGCCGCGATGTATTCCTCGTCATCGTCAGTCGGCCGGGCTCTGAGAAGGGCCTCGGAACGAGCGCTAGGTCAAGCCGTGCTTCGCAAGCCGCCCGCAATCGAGAGCGCCACGAGCTGCGATAACGAGCGTGCGCCAAACGCCTGCTTCAGCCGCTCCACACGGTGCTCTACGGTTCGATGAGAAAATCCGAGATGCTGCCCGATTTCCTTTCCGGAAAAGCCCTCGTACAGCAGTTGAAGGATCGAGCGATCTACGTCGTCAACGTTTGATTTTTTGCGAGGGATCGGAAGCAACAGCTGTATGTCGATCACCGCGAGACACCATCCCCCACCCTTTTGTGGAAGTAGCAAAGACTCCAGCGCGACAAACTTGCCCTCTTTCTCGACCATTTCCTTGACCGATAGGGGCCGTTCTTGGCTTTGAGTTTCGCGATATCGGCGGATGAGCAGCTCGCGGGCGATATCACTCGCGATGGGAGAGTGTTCGGCGAGCGCTTCGTAGCCCCTCAAGATAAGGGGGCAGTCATTGTTGTGGGCGGCGAGAACCATGCTCACTGTGAAGAGCTTTAGTGCCGGGCGATAGATCTGCTCCGGTGGGCTGGCGGCGTCGCTGGAAATCCAAGCATCCCACATTTCTCTCGACGCGTACGCAAAGCCCTTCTTGGGCTTCATCGGCAGGAAATCCGGTCGGCCGCCTGGCGGTTCACGTCGATGCACGGCGAAAACGACCGTTTTTGTCATCCCCAAGGCATCACCTTTGTCGGATGCAAATTTCCTTGCCACGCTCATTTCCTGATCAGCCCAAAGCCGAACGGCGGAAACGGTGGTTTTTGTCAATGGCGCGAAGTGGCAAGGAATTTGTATGAGAATTGGATACGCGCGGGTCTCAACACTCGATCAAAACCTTGATCTACAGATAAGCGCGTTAAGGGCTTCCGGTTGTGAACTTATTTTCCACGACCATATTTCAGGCACTCAAAGGAACCGCCCTGGCCTATCCGCCGCGCTGCGAAGACTTAAACGTGGTGACACATTGGTCGTCTGGAAGATGGATCGTATTGCCCGCTCCGTGATGCATTTCGTGAATCTGATCAGTCGACTTCGGAACCGAGGAATCGAGTTTTTGTCGCTTACGGAAGCCTTTGACACCTCCTCGCCAATTGGCCGTTTGATGATGCACATGCTGGGCGCATTCGCCGAATTCGAAAAGGAGGTAATCCAGGAACGGACTCGTGCTGGTCTCGCTGCCGCCCGTCAGAAAGGACAACTACTCGGCAGGCGTCCATTGTTAAACGCTGAACAACGGGCGGAAATCCGAGAACTATTGGCCTCTGGAACGGAACTTCCGAGCAAATTGGCGGAGCGATATCATGTGCATCCACGAACAATCAGGAGATGCCTTCTCCGGAGTGCTGCCGACTGATCACTGGAACAGGGTGAGAATTCGGTTAGGGCTCTGGTTGGCGATATTCAGCGCCTGGATCGCGAGCTGCTGCTGCGTCTGGGTTGCCGAAAGCTTGGCCGACTCTGCTTCCATATCAGCGTCGACGAGGCGACCAACCCCTTTGTCGACGTTGTCCATCATCGATTGGTTGAACTCATCCTGCAGGTCGACGCGTTTCTGGCTTGAGCCGACCACCGACATTCCGCTCACAACAGCTTGAATGCGCTCATCGATCTGATTGATCGTTGCTTCGTAGTATTCGTTACGGTCGAGGTTGTTCGCGGCGATTCGGACCTCGGCATTGCGCAGTGTGTAGATATTTTCGTTCTTCTGGACTACGCCGCCCCCGTCGACGTAGGTGATGGGATAGATGATATTCGCTCCCCAGATGATACCGTCGATATAGCCCATGTTCTCCGAACCGGGTTGGTTCCAGAGGTTATCGGCCGTTCGGCCGTAGTTGATCATCGTGGTTGCCTTGGTGTCGATGGACACCGTAAGCACCTTGCCGTTGACGTATCCGGTCGTGAATTCCGTCTTTGCGCCTGGCAGGGCCGGTTCGCTGGCCTCGTTCTTCAGAAGGTTGACACCGCCGAAGCTCGCCGAGTCGACGATGGAGCTGATCTGCTGCCAGTGCTGGTAGATTTCCGCATCCACCTTGGCGACCTGCGAACCGTCATAGACACTGTCCGGTTGATAATCGGTCCAGTTGGAGTAGCCGTTGGTCGGCGGCGGCGGCAGGCTTTGTGCCGTGATCATCAGATTTCGGATGGTGACCAGTTCTTCTCGTACCTTGTCCATTCCGTCATAAGTGGTGTCGAGGACCGCCTTGGCGAAGCCAATACTGTCGGAAACGGCAGACATCGCCTTCTTGTCGGATCGCATCGTCGTTGCAATCGACCAGTAGGCAGCGTTGTCGGCAGCCTTGTCGACACGGTATCCTGTCGAAACCTGCTGCTGCGTCTTCTTTAGGTCCCCGCCCACCGACCGCAATGTCTGAAGGGCCGCCATTGCGCCGTTGTTTGTGATGAGTGATGTCATGAAATACCGCCATTGAAAACGAGATGGCCTCATCATGAAGCAACAACTTCTGGCGTTATTTTTCGAGCAGGTTGCGTTAACGAAGCGGCGCAAATGGGAGGGGGAAACTACCCTCTGTCGGTGCTTTTAAGGAGAATGCCCAAACGACATCGTGATCCCCCAGAGTTCGCAGTCGACCCTACGCTCGCCAGTACCAACGCGTTTGTGAAACCGACCACGCTCCTTGAACTCATTCTGGTTGTAAGATACGTTCAGTGGCTATGAAGACTATCGTTCTCAATATCGCCACGGCCTTCTTCGACGCCTAACGGCACTTACCCTTGCTGAAGGGGCTCGAAGCAGGTGCTCGCACCTGGGCACGTTTAGCCAGCCCGCCTTGCGGATGCTTTTTGCTGGCTGCGATTGAGGAAATAATCATGCCACTCGTAATTCTGACCGGCGCATCAGGAGCCGGGAAAACAACCATTGCCGAAGCGATTGAACGCCTGCATGGTCAAGAGATCGACGTCTTTTACAAGGACCGCATCGGCGTTCCGCCTGTACAAGACATGATTGATAAATTCGGCTCCGTCGAAGGATGGCAGAGAGCTGCCACTTTCGAATGGATGGGTCGGCTATCGCCACTAGTCGAACAGGGCCGCAGCGTTCTATTCGAGGGTCAGTCTCGTTTTGCCTTTCTGGTGGAAGCGGCCGAACGCGCGGGAATCATCCCCTACGCCTGCATTCTCATTGATTGCGACGACGAGACTAGAACCAGACGGCTTTCGATTGATCGAGGCCAACCTGAGTTGGCAAACCCGGATATGATGAACTGGGCCAACTTCCTTCGGAACGAAGCATCCGCAAATGGATGCGAAATTCTCGACACATCAAATCGAACGCTGGAACAGGGGGTTGAACTTGTCCTTCGCGTGTTGCGACGGCAGCATGTTTAATTCCGAAACATGCACCGAAATGCGACTTCCATCCTGATCGGCGGGTCGACGACGAGATAACGCCCGGCGGCGTCGAAGCCGCGACGAGGATCGCTTTCTCACTGGCTTCAAAACCTTTCTAGAGCGGCGTGAACAACGTTGCCGCTCTAGAACGCCATCAATAGCGATACCTCGTCCGCCTTTGCGAACACCGACGAGCGCCGCTTTCGAATCGGATTCAAAACCGTTCTGGTGGGCCGTGAGCAATGATGACCGCGCTGGGCCGCCAGCACTCCTGTGACGCAGTTCACCTTACGCCAAAACCGGTCATTCTCGCACCAAACACTCTCATTATTTTTGCTAGTTTACTTTCGTAGTGTCCTGTGTCCAGATGACCATATGAGCACGTTGTCGAAGAACACGATCAATAATAACGGCCCCTTCGGGGTCGTGGACATTGTGTGCGCGTTCTAGCGTAGCTCATTGATCACCACAGCCCTGCCGGTTTCGGAAGGGCTTGTGGTTTGGCTTCTCTGATCCGGTTTCCGTTTCAGGAGATAGTCATGCTTGAAAAATCAACGTTAAAACGATCTGTAATTGCACAGTTGCCTATGCTCGTAGGCCAACGTGTCAGGCTCTGCGGCTTTGCAGAGGCCATCCGCGATCAAAAGCGAATGCGCTTCATCGTCCTCCGCGATCACACAGGAAAAGTTCAGCTTACCCAAAGCAAAGACAATCTCTCGCTCACCGCTGTTCTCGATGCCCTCACTCCGGAAAGCGCGGTTGCCATCACTGGTCTGGTAACCTCGGCTCCCGGCGTGAAACTTGGTGGCCTGGAAGTTAGCCTCGAAACTGCCGACATCTGCGGGCTCGCTGACGCTCGCTCGCCAATTGACGAGGAGTCGAGTCTCGACAAGTGGATTGACCATCGGCAGGTCAGTCTGAGATATCCACGACAGCAACTCGTTTTCTCTGTCCAGACGACCCTTGAAGAAGCGATGCGTTCGTTCTGGACCGAGAACGGTTTCCGAGAGCTTCATTCACCGAAGCTCATGGGCACGTTCAGTGAATCGGGATCGGAGGTTTTCGCCGTAAAGTATTTCGGCACCACAGCTTTTCTCGCCCAATCACCTCAATTCTATAAGCAGATGGCGATTGCGGGAGGCATGGAACGGGTATTCGAGATTGGGCCCGCATTCCGTGCGGAACCGTCTTTCACCTCCCGTCATGAGACCGAATTCACCTCAATCGACATGGAGGTTGCGTGGATCGATGACCACTACGACTTAATGGACTTGGAGGAGCGGTGGCTAGCGCATTCCGTGAGTGCTGTAGCCAAGGCTCACGGCACGGCCATCAAGGAGCTGTTCGACGTCGAAATATCACCGCCGAAACTTCCCTTCCCGAAAATCACCTTCGAACAGGCGCGTGAGACCCTCGGCACATTGGGCCATGACCTACAAAAATCCCACGACCTCGACGCCGAGGGAGAACGCCTACTCTCAGAATGGATGGCGGCAAAAACGGGCCACGAGTTTCTTTTCATCACCGACTATCCTGCCAAAGGGCGTGCTTTTTACCATATGCGTCGAGATGACGAGCCTCATCTCACGAAAGGTTTCGATTTATTATGGCGAGGAATGGAGATCACAACAGGTGCTCAACGAGAACATCGGTACGACCGCCTGGTAGCTCAAGCATCTGAGCGCGGCTACAAGCTTAATGCACTCTCAGACTACCTAGAGTTCTTTCGTTATGGATGCCCGCCACATGGAGGAATGGGTGTCGGGCTGGCCCGCGTACTGATGCGACTATTAAAGACCGACAGCATCAGAGAAGTAACTCTGCTCAGCCGTACCCCAAAACGGCTACGCCCCTGATCTTTGATAACGGGGCATTCATAAGCGTGAAATATCTGCTTATCGCTTCTCGTATCTGCATTGCCCGCGCTTGGAGCAAATATTCCCGTCGAGCATGTACTCGGCGGGAACGCGCCGATAAGCGATGACCGGTTTGGGCAAAAGGCAGTCATGGGTCCGCGTCCACTCGCACTGAGAGCGATCATTGAACCGGCCGCCACAACGATGCATTCTGCAAAACGTCCATGATATCGAGAGATCGTTGCATGGTCCGAAAAGCGATCCTGACTGACGTCCCGGCGCTGAAAGCTGTCCGTTCGTCAGTCGTCGAAAACATGTTGAGCGACCCCACAAAGATCACCGATGATGATTACGATTGGTATGTAGCCAATCCGGGAGTCGCCGTTTGGGAAGAGGACGGCGAGATAGTTGGCTTTTCCGCAGCTGACCCACGCGACGGAAACATCTGGGCGCTTTTTGTGGTTCCCGATTTTGAAGGGAATGGGATCGGCTCAACTTTGCTGGCCGAGGCCTGCGCCTGCCTTAAGGCAGCGGGCATCGGACGCGCTTGGCTCACCACCGATCCAAACACCCGAGCCGAGAGATTTTATCGCGCGGCTGGTTGGGAACACGTCGGCGCAAAGGATAATGAGCTTCTTTCGAACGATCACTCTGAGGCCTGCGCGATTTTCGGGTCCGCTAAGGTCACACACAGAGGATGACCTCGACTCCAGTAACTCGTCTTTTACGTGTAACGGCATATAGTCGCTGATCGAAACTTGCGGCGGCCAGCATGCCAAAGGAACTATCGGCATTTCTTTTCCGAACATTGATGGTCGCGACGTTTGCCGCCAGTTGCATATTTTCGTCTTCCGCTTTCGCAACCAACACGCCTTGCAGTGGCAAGAAGGGTGGCATCGATCACTGTCAGGGATCGACTTTCATCTGCCGCGACGGCTCGGTGAGCGGAAGCAAAAAGTCCTGCGAAGCGGAGCTGGGCGGCGTCGGTCTTTTGGGGTCTGGCGCAGCTGAAATGGAGCCGACCAGTTCGACAAGCTGTTCGTGTCGAACTGGATCGTATTGCACCGGCCCTCGTGGTGGTCACTATTGCATTACCGACGACGGGTCGAAGAGCTATTTGCGGCGTTGAGATGTATCCGGCCATACTCATTCGCGAGCGGTGCCGTGGAGCAGGTTGCTGTTGGTTACGCTTTCTCAGCGACTTTCCCCCATTCTTCGCTCGATGAAGCAAGCCGCCAACCAGAGCCTGACAGAAGACTGGAAGCTAACGCGCCGCGTTGTCCTGCAACGTGATGGCTTTCAATGCGTGTCCTGCTCAACGAAAGTGACGTCCGCAGACGCCGATGTGCATCATCTTTTGCCTCGGTCCATGGGCGGGTCCGATGAGCCCTCAAATCTTGTCACCCTTTGCGACGGTTGCCACGCAGCCCATCACCCCAACCTGGCAGGAGGCCTGGCCCGGCGATTAATCGAGCGGTGGGCAATGCGCCTGGCTCGATGGCTGGACAAAGAAGCGCGAGCCCTTGAGGCCAATATGAACTTCGGTCCTATTCTCCGGCTTTTTGGTGCATCCTATTTTCGCGACGGTCAGCTGCCAATCGTTTTGGCCGCGCTCACCGGAAAATCCATTCTGGTCGTGAGCCCGACAGGGTCCGGCAAGTCGCTTTGTTTCCAGCTCCCCGCCATGCTTCGAAAGGGGATGACCATTGTCGTCAGCCCCCTGAAAACGTTGATGGCCGATCAGGTTTCTGGGCTGCTTCGCAAGAAGATACCAGCAACCTTCGTCAACAGTGGTCTCAGCCATGACGAGAAGGAAATCCGATATTCCATGATCGAGAAGCAGGCCGTGAAGTTCCTCTACCTCGCGCCGGAGCGCTTCTTCGTTCGGCGACAAGAGGAGCGAGACGCCCTGGCACGAAGCCAGCCAGAATACATGGTCGTCGACGAAGCTCATTGTGTCGATCAATGGGGCCGCGATTTCCGCCCAGAATACGGGCGTTTGCGGGAGGTACGCCAGAGCTTGGGTTCGCCGCCAATCTTGGCTTTCACCGCGACTGCCGGAGTGGCGATGCAGAAACGCATCTTGGCATCCTTGGGGATCGAGGATGCGACCGTGTTCGTTCGCGGCGTTGACCGGCCGAACATTGCATTAATCCGGTGGCGTTGCGCCGCTTCGTCTCGCCACCTGGAAATTGCGAAGCTGCTGCGCATGCCCTTTATCGCGGGACGGAAGGCCATGATCTTCGTTCCGACGGCTCGTATTGGTCAGGAACTGCGAGCCAATCTTCGGAACAGCGGCCTTGACGTACCGTTTTACCACTCCAAACTCGGGACGGAATGGGAGCGCCAGGAACTACTGAAGCGCTTCCAAGGGGAAAGCCGACCGGTCGTCGACCATATAATTTGTACAAACGCCTTCGGCATGGGCTTGGACGTGCCAGACGTTCGGCTCGTTATCCACTGGCAGCAACCGTCGTCAGTTGAAGATTATCTTCAGGAATTCGGCAGAGCCGGACGCGATGGCAATCAGTCGGCTGCGATCATATTTACCGAAGGCAATCGTGCCGGGCGCGATGTTGGCCTACTTCGCTTTATGGCCGAAAAGACGTCCGGCACCTCCGAACTCGATGAAGGCACTGCTCGGTCAATGCTTCAACAGCGGTACTCGCAGATTGAGGACCTAAGTGTTCTGCTCAACGCCAAAGGTTGTCTACGAACTGGGCTCGTCGAATATTTCGAGGGGCCGAAAGTCCCGGCCCGGCGAGGGCTCGGACGCATGATCCTCAACTGGGTCTTCAGCAGCGACAGGAAGGCGCGGCGCTTCCGATATTGTTGCGACGCCTGTGCTCAAAATGATCGCGTCCCCAAGGCTCTTGCTGACAATTTGATGGCTGTGTTCACGCGCGGTTACTGAATCGCGTAAACGAGCGCTCTGGTCGCGACGTTTCCAGTAAACAAGCCCCTAGAAAACTGTTTAATCCCTACAAATCAAACTTCCGTGAGATCAAAATGTACCGAGCAATCTACAATTATGTGGCAATCGTCCTTCTTTCCAGTTCGGTGGCCGCAGCGGAAGTGAAGACTGGCACCTTCGTGTGTGGCAGCACTCAAGCAGTAGGTTTTCTGCGCGATGAGGACGGGCTTACGTGGATGCCAAAGAATACCGAGACGTGGAGACCCGTGAGCTTCATTTTGACCATCGAACGTGACCCTAATACGGATGCAGGCTACGAGGCGAACCTATCCGATCTTTCGCAGGGGAAGAAGCTTGAGGCTTATCGGATCACTATCACGACCAAAGGCTCGACGACTCCGATGGAGTGTAAAGATACAATTTTGACCGACGCAAAAAAAGGAGCCAATCGCTTCGTTTTCCATTCAGGCACTAACGCAGAATTCGGCTGTGAAGTGGATAACCACTACCAACTCAGCTTAGAAACCATGCGTTTCACCACAACAACACCCGTAGGTTATATCTGGGGTGATGAGCAAAAAATCAGCGGTCCGGTAACCTACATTGGTGAATGTAAGTCATTTTAGGAGTAAGTGTGAAGCTGTCTGACCATCAGAATCAGATCACGCGAACCACCCACCTGGATGCGGCCATTTCATGCGGACCCGACCGGTCTTGCTCCTTAGAAGCTCTGGGCAGTCCTCCTTTGCGACCAGCACACAGCTGTAGGGAATGAACACCATTGAGACTGACCGCCAACCATGCCGGTGCAGTCCCTCGGCTGCTGTCGGGTCCAATTTCGGTGTCAGTGGATACAGGTGACGGCCGGGAATGTTCACATAGGCCAATGCATCGAGCTTGGCGCACGCCTGCACGCCATACTTGGATGCTTTGGCAGACAAGCTTTCGGCAATGTCCCGGGAAACGTCTGTGAACGACAGCGGCTCAGAGTCATGCCAAGGGCCCGTTACGTCATTGATCGATTTTGCCTTCTGATAACGCTCTGATTGTTCATCCAATTCGAGACCTCGTTTTCGGTCGCCGAGAATTTCCATAATCTGGAAACGCGCCGATTTGAACGAGATGTCGACAGGCTCCTCGGGGCCTACCACAAGCTCGTCTTCTGAAAACTTAACGCCCAAACATCGGAGGAAGGCACGGGCCACCATCTTCTCTCGTACGGTTTTGTTTTTGTTGAAGAACAACTCACGAGCCGCCTTCGTCGCGGCAACAAGCGATCCCAGGTACTATTTTTCCGATTGCTTCATGGTTGCCGAAGCCTTCTCCAAGACGATGAATCCTTTGCGAGATGCGAGAATGCCAACCCGCCTGACCTGTTCTACAAACAACTATGTTCGGGATAACCGTGGTCATCACCACACGACAATTGGATATCGGTCCCTACCGATGTGACGAGGCTGCATATGGAATTTATATGGAAACGAGGGGGGGATTTAAGGTCGCCATTGCGCCGAGATTTGCGCTCGTCCTATCCAGCCTCGTTCTGGCTCTGCAAGCGCCCGATTATCTGCCCAACTGGTTTTCGATCCTGCGTGCGGCACTTGCGGGCAGGCCCTCATAGCGAAAAGCCTCCGGCGCTAACCAAGAGGCTTCACACAGGCAGAGGGCACATCTAAATGCCGAAAGGGTAGAACGTTGCCGTTCAGACATTGAAAGCACAAATTGGTTACGCCCAAGCCCATCCCGCGTAACTAAAATGAACAACTCGCATCCGTCACCACAAGTTGTATAACTAAGCAATAATTAACTCAAGGCTCAGGAGGCGGTTATGAAGTGCATTTATGCATTCGGTCTTGTTGGGATGGGCGTTTTGTCCGCAGGAGCCGTTAGCTCGCAGGAGATTCTCGTTAATAGATACGACGTGTTAATCCAGCGTGACAAGCTGGATATTTTCCAGAAAACCGGGAAAGAACTCAATACACCCGAAGGTAGGGCCCTAATTACCGCCGCGTGCGCGTACTTCGGTTGTGACCCTGATAAGGTGAGCGCAGGCATAGCCGAAGCGGCAAAGCTCATTGTGCCAAGCGGCGAGCAAGATATGAGGGGCCTGATCCAGACACCTGTAGGCTACACGATTTGCTACGCCATGCCATCGAATCCGAACATGGGATCGGGCGATAAAGGCATCGAAACCCACGGCGACACCACGTTCAACACTACGCTGCTCCGTGTTGTGCCGGGTGTGAGCGAGGTCGATGGACTTGGTTGGTACATGGTGGTGCCATTCAAGGCCGGAACGGATACGAGAGTGAATGCGGTCTTCGACGTGACCTGGGTCAAAGCTGATCCTGGATGGCAGCAAAAATACCCTCAATGCCGCAAGAGAGGTGAGCATCCATGGCTTGCGAGAAACAATGAAACTCATCTGAACGTACCTTGCACGCTCGGAACCGCTGTGTGTGAGTGAGGCTTCTGTCTGAACTGGCACAAGAAGTGGACCACAATGACTCAATCAACGTTGCGAACGATCTGGATGACAGCAGCGCTGCTGATATTTGTGTTCATTTTCAACATGCACAGCGCAACTCAGAAGTCCGATTTCGCTCTTGTCATAAAGCTCCCTATCGAATTCAAAGCGAGTGAAAAGATCGCGCCCGTCGGATATGCGCTGCATGGACTTCGAATGATTGCATTGTTCTTCTGGACGATCCCGTTCCTTGCTTGGGTCCATGCGAAGGGCGAGTCCGGATCAGCTGCCTCGGCTTTTCCATTTCGATTGCTAGACATCGTACCCGCCAGCCGAGCTGGCGTCGTTGTACAAACCCTCGCGTTTTTGCTGTTAATCGTCGCTCCCTTCGTATCAGCCTATCACTTTTGGCAAATCATCGAACACAGCGCAAAGGTATGTCGTCCGAACCCAGCAACACCTTGCTTGGGAATTTGGGCCAGACCGGATAGACCAGATGGATTGTGGGATCATACATACCGGCTGACCGACGGAGCTTCTAACAATGGTCCGTCATATGAACCCGTTGTCGAGCCGATACTTGCGTTGGCACTGGTCGCGGTCGCACTGGCATTCGTAATCCTGTTGCTCAGAGAAATGTACAGAGCGCAAAAACGGCCAATCACCATCAGCGAGACCTCATGAGCCACTCGCTGCGTCCGCTAGTCCTGACTGCTGGCATCCGGAATACCTGAGCGGTAGAACGATAGCCACCAGCCACAGCCATATAAGGGATCAAACTCCAATGTCGCTACAAGCTGTTCCTTTCAGCAGACTGTCGGAAGCAGAGGTCCAGCATCTCCTTGACTTTGGCGTCGGCGAGTCAATTCACCTCGACTACAAGCGCCAAAATTACGGAGCGTCAGAAGGCGACCGCAAAGAGTTCTTGAAAGACATTTCGTCCATGGCGAACACCCTGGGCGGTGATTTAATCATAGGCATCTCCGAGGGCGACGGCCTTCCTCAGTCTATAATTCCGTTGCACGGCGATTGTGATGGGGATGTGCGACGCCTCGAACAACTCGCCCTCTATGGGCTTGAGCCTCGTATTCGCAATTTGCAAATAAAGCCGATCCCCTTGGCGGCGGGAGGCTACCTCATTCTGGTCCGCATCCCTCGTAGTTACTTAGCTCCACATCGAGTCATTCTTGGAAATAGCGCCCGATTCTACGCAAGAGCAGGCACGACAACGTACGAACCGAACATCGACCAGCTACGTCAGATGTTCACCGCAACGCCGCTTATTGCGGAAAAGATCAAAGCCTTCCAAGCGGATCGCTTGGTCAAGATTACCGCTGGTGAAACTCCCATTGCGATGAATGCGGCCGGTAAACTGGTGATCCATGTGGTCCCCTTTCCTGCGTTCACTGACGGTTCAATGATGGACTTATTTTTGAAGCTCAGCTCTGGAACTCATGTCCCGGTTCCTCCGAATGAGTTGGGCCTGCCAACCAGGCAGTCGGTGAATATCGACGGGTACCTGAATTATGTGAGCCCCGGCTCGCATGGGGGCTCTCGGATGGCTTATGCCCAGTTCTTTCGAAATGGAGTTATCGAAGGCGCTGCTGACCTGCACACTGATGACGGAGTGTCATCACGTTTTGTCGGCGTCCCATTCGTCCAATTAGTCGTCGGCAGCATTCAGCAATACCTGGCCACAACAGATCACTATGACATGGGCTTGCCCGCTTATGTCTTCCTCTCATTATGTAATGCGTCTAACACTGAATATCGCTACGCGCTGCCTGGAGGCGGCTTTCAGGAGACCGGTCCACTCGGACGAGAAATCATCGCCTTACCGGAAATCTACATCGATAGTTTTGACCTCGACGTGGCGAAGGTCATACGTCCAGCGTTCAATGTGCTATGGAACGCGTTCGGCCACTATCACTGTGATGCCTACGATGCCGACGGCAAAATCTGTGCGTCTTAATCAACGGCAAGCCATTCGCAGCTTAATTGCCAGATATCGTGGTTACCCTCACCTTGGTCAGCGACCCAGTGTGCACACTTGCTGCATGGGAAACATAACGACCATGCTCCGGTTGCCCATGCCGACCTCTTCTCAAAAGCTCTGTCCAGTGTCGGAATCCCGGTGACGCTTCTCGAAAAATATTCGTCAAATGACGACATTGGTTGTCTCGTCTTCCGTGGCCGAGCTAGGCCGCTGACGACCAGAACCAACCCCAACCATCGTCAGCCAGCGGCCATCGCGGGGGTGACATCGAATCCGAGCGGCCCTTATCCATCCACAACCCAAAAAAGGTCGGTAAAGACAACTTAAAGCTTAATTGGACGCTTGACGAAACCGCTTGTGCGGGCACAGTCATGGCATGTGGTCAGATAACGAAACAAGCATAGATTACCTCAATTACATCGAAGTCGCGGAACTGATCTGCGACATGGTCACCGATGAGAGCCTGTTGCCTCTTTCCGTCGGGGTGTACGGCGGCTGGGGCGCTGGAAAATCCAGTGTCCTGAGGCTGGTCGAAGGCTCGCTGTCTAAAAGATCAGACGTTATCGTTATTGAGTTTGACGCATGGCTCTACCAGGGGTTCGATGAAGCCAAAACCGCCCTGATGACGGTCATCGCGTCCGAACTCATGGCCAAAGCACCTGAGTCAGTGAAAGACAAAGCTCTCGATCTGATGCGACGCGCGAACAAGTTGAAGTTCCTTGGCCTGGGAGCCGAACTTGGTATGGCGGCGATGGGCATGCCAACCTTCGGCTTTGTCTCGAAAATGCTGGGATCAGCGCAAGACGCGTACGAAGGAAACGCTGACGAAAAAGACCTCGAAACAATCCAAGATGGCGCAAAGGCTGCCAAAGTCAAAACCGAAGGACTGTTTCGGCCGAGAGATATCAAAACGCCGCCAGAGGAAATCACCGCATTCAAGGCCGAGTTCAGCGCGGTGCTGCAAGCGATGGGAAAGCGGTTGGTCGTATTCGTCGACAATCTCGACCGTTGTCTACCTGAAAATGCGATCAAAAGCCTTGAGGCGATGCGCCTTTTCCTGTCCATGCCCAATGCAGCGTTCATCATTGCCGCAGATGTAGACATGATCAGACACGCAGTGTCCGCGCAGTTTCAGGGGGCTTCACCACGCCATGTCGTTGACTACCTCGACAAGCTGATCCAATTCCCGGTGAACGTTCCTAAACTTGGCATGCGAGAGGTTCTATCATTCCTCTGCATGTTAATCGCCAGTCGCTCCGGCGTACCCGAAGAAAAAATCGAAGCTCTCAGGTCCTATCTCATCAGAAGTATCCAGACGTCCTGGAGGAATGACGTCGAACTGAAGCGCGACGATGTCGTCGGTGTCCTTGGAGCAGACGACGCCCTCGCGGCTCAAATAGACATGGCCTTCCGCATCGCTCCTATCCTTGCTCATTCCAAGGCTGTCGGCGGGAACCCACGCATCATCAAACGCATGATGAACATCATCAGGATGCGACACGCAACCGCAAAGCGGCGGTCCATGCAATTGGACGAGGCGGTGATTACCAAGCTCGCCCTCTTCGAGCGCTGCACCGACGAGGCGGCATTCAAGGCGCTGCTTGACCTCATCAACGCGGCTCCGAATGGCAAGCCGCAACTGTTCGAGCCAAATCAGAAGGCACCCGTCCAGGTGCCTGAAGCATTTGAGAAGCACCGAACTTTTGTTGATGAATGGCTCGATATCGAACCGTCTCTCAAAGATGTCGATCTGCGCCCGGCCGTCTATCTAGCCCGCGAGACCCTGCCGTTGCAGCTCAAGTCCAAGAGCCTTTCGCCCGACGCCAGAAAGGCCGTAGGCGAACTGCTGAAAATACCAACACTGAGTTCGCAAGCAGCGCTTGTCACGATTTCCAAGATTCCAACTGACGAAACGCTCGACGTCATGCAAGAGCTTGTTGGTGCTCTTCGCCAGAACAGTGACTGGAGCCGCAAGCGGACTGACCTCACCGGACCAATTATTATGGCGCAGGAACGACCTGAAAGTGCGGGTGTGCTCGCGGCTTTCTTGAATCAGATTCCGGGGAAAGCACCGTGGCTCCAACAGATGTTGAAGGGATTTAACGAATGAGGGGGAGATATGGGGACTTCAGCATCATCAAGGGGCACCAACAGTAGCCAGCCGCTGGTACCTGCATGGGCGGACGATGAACCGGGAAAACCACTACCGAAGCCCGAGGCACAGCGTTTCCGTTCGTTCAGGACCGCTTTCGGCAAAGCTGTTGCCGGTGGAGGCGACAAAGACGATCTAAGAAAAGCGCTTGGCCACTTCGCCCGAACAGCGACCGGTGGAAGCGCCGTCGGACCTCGCCGCTTCGGAAATGTTTATACGGCAGGCGGCGGGCTGTTTTCAGCACTGCGCGACATTGCTGATGGCAACGCCGTCCCAGGTCTTGACCCGAGCGAATTTGTCGGCAGGTCGACCGACTATTTCGCGCAAGCGCTGGGACGGTTTCTAGCGGGCGATACCGCCGACGCCGATAGGATCAACGCCGCTGTCCAGGAAGCGGTGGCCGCCGTCTTAGACTTGAACGAGACGTTTGATCCAGCCTTACTTACGGATGACGTCATCTCGGAACTACTCTCGGAATTTCTGTCACAGTCCGTTTTCCAGGCAATTGTCGAAGAAGCTGGCGGCGCGTGGGACCGCGCCGATGACGAGAAGAAGACTGCTGACTGCGAGCAGGCTTTGCTCGATCTCGTCCGAGTGGTCGTCGACAAGTCCCTTCAGCAGCGGTTGAAAGGTGGTTCAAAGGGCTTCACCCAAACAGAGATAAAGGACTTCATGCGTGAGGCAACAACGACCGCCTGGAGCGACTGGGAGAGCTACCAATGACCGTCAATCGGCTGAAATTCCACACAAGTGATTTTGATGCAGCCTCGCGCAGCGGACCGGGTACCCTCGACATAAGGCTGTACGGGGTCACGAACCTGGCGGATGCCGCTCATATCGGCAACAGAGTTCCAGAGCAAGTTGAGCGGCTAAGCGCTCCCACCTCGACGGCGGCATTTGACTTTCTCTCCATCGCTCTTGCCGTGACAGCTGCGGATTCGTTTTCACCGCGTCACGTCAGCGGCGAAAACGGTTGGGCCCGGACATTCGAGCTGGACCTACCGCTGGTGAGCCCTCAGACATGGCAACCGGTTCGGGAGCGGCTTGAGAAAGTGCTAGCTTTCCTGAGCGGCGACACCTGGACCTTGACTTTTAGAGCAGGCGGTCGTGGTAAGCCGCCCACGATGCAAACCAGAAAAAGACGATCCGCAAATCTAGGCGGTGTCGATTGCGTTAGCCTTTTTTCTGGCGGCCTCGATAGCTGGATTGGAGTTAACAACCTGCTACGCGACAAGAAGGTCCCCGTCCTTGTCAGCCACGCGTATACGGGCGACCGCCAATATCAGAACAGATTGTTTCCATCTCTTCGTGGCCGGGCCGAACGCTTTATCGCGAACGCAAGCCCTATGAGGCAGTTCAGTGGGCATGACACTACGATGCGAACCAGGAGCTTGAACTTCCTTGCCTATGCTGCCATTGCAGCAGACGCTCTCGCCCAGCTGAGACCAAATTCCGGTCCCGTGCCGCTCTACGTTCCCGAGAACGGCTTCATCGCCCTCAATGCGCCGCTGACGCCGCGACGGATCGGCTCTTTGAGCACGCGGACGACCCATCCCCATTATCTCTCTGAACTGCAAGAGATTTTGACGGCTGTCGGAATCCAGGCAAAGATCGATAATCCGTATAGGCACAAGACAAAGGGACAAATGCTAAAGGAGTTCCAGCCGGATAGTGCGGAAATTGCTGCTTCAATGAGGACCGTTTCTTGCGGCAAGTGGAAACGAAAAGGCATTCAATGCGGCCATTGCGTTCCCTGCATCATCCGGCGGTCGGCATTCTTTGCTGCGGGGATAAAAGATGTGACGCAATATGGCCGCACTCTTCGGGATGCAATCAACGACGACAATGTCCACATAAAGGACGACGTCATGTCGATGGTGGCTGCCGCTCAGACAACGGCGAAAGCAGCGCTGCACAAACGAGCGTTGTCAAGCGGCCCTCTTCCATTGAATACGCAGGAACGACAAGGCTGGTTTGACGTACATGAGCAAGGGCTATACGAGGTCGCAACGTATCTGCGGTCCGAAGGCATCATGAGTTGATCGACTTCCATTGTCACCTTGACCTCTTTCCCGATCCTGTAGGGGCAGTTGCGGCCGCAAGAGAGGCAGACCTCTACGTCCTTTCAGTAACGACCACTCCCAAGGCTTTCATTCAGACCGCCAAACTGGCTTCTGGCTGCAAAAAGATCAGAACGGCTCTGGGTCTGCATCCGGAAATTGCCCATGAGCGGAAATCCGAGCTGCCGCTGTTCGACCGTCTGATATCGGAAACGCGATACGTCGGAGAGGTCGGTCTAGACGGAAGTCGCGACTACACCGATCATTTTGACGACCAAAAGGTGGTCTTCGATCATATTCTGTCGACCTGTACTAAAGCAGGCGGCCGCATCCTATCAATACACAGCCGCAATGCCGCCACCAAGGTCTTGGACGCACTGGAGCGCCATCCGGGTTGCGGCCTTGCTGTTCTTCATTGGTTTTCCGGAACTCCATCGCAGCTTCAAAGAGCAACTGAGATGGGGTGCTGGTTTTCGGTCGGAACTCCCATGGTCAAATCTGCCAAGGGGCGAGAGTTGATATCCCAGATGCCGATGCAACGAGTTCTCACCGAAACCGACGCGCCCTTCACCTCAAAGCTTGGAGGAACTTATTCTACTGTGGATGTGATTTCTGCGACTAAAGGCCTTGCTGCGATCTGGGGGAAAAGCGTCGTCCAGACGAACAGAATGATCGCGGAGAATTTGAAATCATTGCTGAAGAGCTGACGATAAGATTTGCGAGGCGAAAGACTTGGCTTTCCGTCGATGGAAGCAATCATAATCTTCCGTTTTTGGCGCTGTGACGGATCGTCAGCGTCATGGACGCGCTCTGCAAAAGCATGGAAGCCGATCTTGAAGGTCGTAGGCAGATTGAGCTGAGTTGCAAGCGCCACGCTTCGGCAACATGCGCGACCCAAGTGGGCGTCGGACCGCCCCTAAAAGGCAATGTATCCGGTTGGCCCTATGAAATCATCTGGATAGCCGTCCCAATTGTCATCCGCAGCTTGAGATACTTCAGCGTATACGCCCTCGATGTACGCGGCGGCCTGATGGATCGCATTGTCGTCATCCGCCTCCATCGAAGCGTACACCTCGTGAAAGTTGCCCACCATCGTTGCTATATGAGAGACCACTTCGGCGGCGACGCCAGGCGTTTGATCCTCTTGTTGCCAGATCGGCACGATATCGCGCCCAAGCTGCTGAACCGCTTCGATCTCCGCTATCAATGACTGAGGCTGAGTGGGCATCTGAATCACCTAATTCAAGGCGACGTCGGCAGGTGCTACGTCTTTGACGATCATGAGATGAAGACGAACCGCATCGGCCCTACCCGACGCGATATCCGGCGTTCCCGTTGTGAAGCCAAGTCGGGCACCGACGCTGGTGCAGCCTTCGATGACACCGGCCATCCATGAACCGCAAAGGTCATGGTTCGCGAAATCCCCGTAACTGCGAGTGATAAGAGCATACTCACCGTCGAAAAGCGCGTGACCAGACGCGAGGGCATCTTCGCGTGGCCCAAAGTCGCGAGCTTGATATGACATCTCCGAGCCGCCAGCACGAATTCCTTCTTCGCGTCCGATTGCAAACCATTCTTCAGAGGTCTTCAATACCTTATCCCCTATTCCGCTTGCGAAGAAATAAGGCACGCGATGGGCGGTCGCAATGGCCCGGTCGTCAGGGCCTACGCAGACTCCACCTCCCGCAGCCGATCAATGAGGCTCGAAAGGACCTCGATAGCTTCATCTGGTTTCTGAGCCAACAGCAACTGGTTGGCCTCGGCGAGGTGAGCCGTATTGAAAACCTGCGATGCGAACTGCTCGGTAAGCTCCGCAATGGATCGTTCACGATCCTCGACGGACCGCTGCTCGATGCGCCCGTCCTTGGTCATCCTTCGCTGCAGAATTTCGTTGAGGTACGGCCGCAAAGACATCGGGTGGGAGTGTCCCATAAGCTGGACAGCCATCACCAGGACTTGCTCCTCCCAAGCCTCCGAGCGGTTGACCGTGACCCCCTGCTCCGCGAGACGGTCAAGCTGCAGCTCGATGACAGTCGTGATGTACCGGGCACGCAAGCGATGGATGTTTGCCTTCTCGATGCCCGCTGCTCGGAAGAGCTGACCAGCTATTCGGGTCACACTGTCGGTCGTGATCCCTTCGCCTGTCTCGGACAGGAAAACAAACTGATCATTGGAGGATTTCGCGCCGCTCGTTTTCCTGATGATGTTGAGCCGCTGCGTGTCGCCGTAGATGTAGGCAACGATCTTGAGCACAAGCTGCTGATTTATCCGCAGTCGCCCGCTGTCCTGGTTCTTTCGAACTACTACGACTTCAAGGTAGAGCTTAGCATTCTTGCCGACGTACGGCCCAAGCTCTTGCGGCGTCGGAAAGTCGCTGACCTTCAGCTGCACGATCTCGCTAACGCGAGCGCCCGATTCCAACGCCACCACGAGCATCAGCAGGTTTCGAGCGGAATTCCGGCCCTCCTTCTTTGCCTCCGCGAAAAGGCGGATGACTTCGTCGGGCGTGGGGGTGTGACGAGAGCCATAGGAACTGTGCACGCCGTCATCGAGCAGGCCCGACACCCATTTTATGTACTTCTGGCCATTCGGAAGACGAAGCTCAACTTCTTTGCCTGAGATCGGAAAAATGTAGTCTTCCGGAACCCCGGTATAATCGTGCTTTGGTTTGGTCTGAACGTGATATCTCAACCGGCCAACGGATTCTGCCCACTTATAGAAGTCATGGACAACCGATATGCAGTAGTTGCTGCGGCCTATCGACACCTTTTGGCTCTTTTTCAGATTCTGCCAAGCCAGCAGAAAATCGTCATTCACTTGGTCATGTGGGACATGGTGTGCCTGCTGAAAGCGCCGAAACATGCGCAAGACTTTAACGGTTTCCTCAACGCTGGAGGTTTTCACCTTTTCTCTGACGATGAGGTAGCGGGCGAAATCGGCGACCCACTCATCAATGCCATTCGACCAAAAAAGCGTTGGTACAATGAACAACCCTTTTCCGATCTTCAAAGACACCGGCATGATCATCGAATCTATACGCCGACGGAATGGGACGACATTGGTGGCGTCGTCCTCGACAGTTGTGCGCAGAGTGATCGTCGGTCGCTGCTGCATTTCCCAGTTAACGAGCGTCGTTCGCAAGCGCGTGCTGGTGCTCAGCGTATTGATCGAACAACCGATCCTTTCAGCAAACCACTGCCTGGAAAAGCGGTTGTTGTAGCTCGGAATTTCCGCAGGATTGCAGCTCTTCAGAATGTCTTCAAGGCGCTGATGATAGACCTTGCTACGCGCGGTCGATGATGCCATCGCAAGCTACTCCACCAGTTTGAGACCGCCGCTCTTCGTCAGCATCCGCTTCAATCGCGCATTCTCAGCCTCAAGCGCCTCGTTGCGGCGTTCCAGGTCTTCGTTTCGCACCTTCTGCGCACCTAGATCGACCTCCACTCGCTCCGTCTTGTGGCTCAGTTGATGATATTTCCTGGTCGTCGCCTCCAACATGCCTCTGAGCATTGCCACTTCATCCTCGGCCGCGACGCGACGCGCCTTCTGCGTGGTGTAAACCCGCAGAGTTTTCCTGCCGGTATCCTTGGCCGTCACGGCAGCCGTCTTCTCCCGCTGAACCTCCTCGATTGGGCGAAGCTGTTTGAGAAGCTTCCCTATCTGCGCGACGATCTTTCCATGATCTCTCGATTTGGTGTTCCAGTCGCGTTTCGAAGCCACCGCAAAAATGCCATACTCGGGACACGACCAGTTGTGAGCGGCGCTCAGAGTCTTCTTGAAGTCGACGCCGGTCGGAACGCCAGTTTCAACCCACTCCGTATATCTGGCCAGCATGGTTTCAAGACGTGCGGATACGCCCATCTCCGCCACCGATAACTGCCGTACAACCCAATCCTCTTCCAAACTCATCAGGCAACCCTCAGTGTCTCGCGGAACTCGCTGAGAGTGACGAGATTTTCCGCCTGCAGCTCGCCGAAGATTGTCCGACCATCATCTTCAGTGCCCACGTCGGGTGTGAGAGCCTGAAGCTCATCATCGAAATAGCTGACGTTTTCTGGACCGATCAGAGCCCACGGGCATCCGGGGCACACGGTAGGCCCGGCGGCCGCGTAATCGGGACCCACGCTGCCATCCTCGAAACCAGCCTTCTTCCGGCAGGCCGCCTTGGCGCAGCCACTGGTAGTGCGAGGGCAGCAGCAAGTCACCCACGGCTTCGGTGTCACGACCACACTGCCCTTTTCCATTTGACGGATGACTGCCTGAGCAAGGAATTCGGGGATGATCTGGACGTCTGAGAACTTCTCGCGAAGGCGTTTCACCAGCTTGTTCAACCGCTCGCCCATAGGTCCTGTGTAGACGCTCTGACCTGAGACGAGGTCCTTGACGATCTCAACGCGGAAATTCCACACCTCACGCGTCCATTCCTTGGCGTTCTCGGGGTCCAACGTCACATAGTCGTTGGTCATTTCCAGGTTGAAATGCCGGAGATGGTGCGAAAGGCTTTCGAACTTACCTTTGTAGCGCCAGATATAGAGTACCGCAAAAAAGCGCCGAAACTGCCGAGGCTGCCAGGGCCAAGACAGGTTATCGCCATTGTCATTGGCGTACTCGACAGCATCCACGGATCGAGCGAAATCGTTGATTTTCCCCTCGGGCGACAAATCCGTGATCTTCCCGGTGACCGGATCAAGATAATTGAAAATCAGAGCGCTCGGGTCGCCGTCGCCGTCAACGTTGAATGATGAGAGCACTTGAACCGCGCGAGCCACGATGTTCGGGATTGGTATCCAGCTCCGCGTCCTTTGCGTCTTCTCAATATAGCATTTCATCCACCAGCCATCGACCTCGTTCCCTTCAAGGCAATCGCGCTCCAACATCTTGATCTCTTCGGTGCGCCGGGCTGTGAACGCGGCGATCAAGATGAAGCACGCTACGGCTATCTGGCTGATGCGTGGTCTCAGGGCCTCGGCCTCCGGGCGGTAAACTTCCCCGTTCTCGCGTGCATCGAGGTTGGCTTTGTAGGCAGCCTGGACGGCATCGCTATTGTTCGCGACAAAGCGGACCGACTGCTCCAGTAGTTCCATGACCAGCAAGGGTGGCGCTATCGGCGTCCTGGTCGTGCGAGCGCCAAGGTTGTCGGCCCGCTTCGCCGGTCCTTCCGGAAATGGCCGAAACTTGATGGTCGGAGCCTCAATATAATGTCGGAGCGCATATAGAGCGTCGAACAAAGTCGTGACCAGCTGAATGTTCTGAACGGTGATCGGGTCCTCTCTGAGGTCGGCCACCGACTGCTTCAACTCGCCATTCAATCGAGCAGTCGCAACTTCGATCTCAGAGTTGATTTCAATGGCCGCCCACCTCTTCGGAAGATTGAACGCCAGGCGTATTGCGCCGATGTTGAATTGCTTGTTCTTGGCCAACGTATGTGGAACGCCCTCCCAAGACGAGTACGCGCCAAGTTTTTCCTTCACGATGGCTGATGCCCGCAGCAAGCTGTCGGAGCCCATGGCCGCTTCTTCGCACAACATGTCAATATCGAAGGACGTCAGGCTGGCAAAGGAATAGAACCCGCGAACGGTCATCCCGTAGCAAATCCGCAACAAAGTCCTTGCGTACTGCGCATGCCGTGCGCCATCGTCGATGCGCGTGTAATTGCCAGCTCGGAGCCAGAACACCAGCTCCTTGAACGTGGCGTAAAGATTTGCATGTTCGATCAAGGATCGACCATCCGCCATCGGAACGTCGAAATTGACCGTCTCGTCCTTACCCTCGCCTGCCCCGTCCCTGAATATCCATTCGTGGAGTTCATAAGGGGAACCGAGCCAACTGCGGCGACGGCTCTCGTAATCGAACTTATCAATCGACTTATAAGCCGGGACCATCAATGAGACAGGCATCAGAACAACCTCATGGGCGTGAAATTCGGGTTCGCAAGCATTTTGCTGGAGATTTCGGTCGCATCGGACCAGACATCAGAAAACGACTGACGCATCTTCACCTCGACGGCATCGCAGAAACATAGCCATGGAAGCCACACCTTCTCCCAGCGTTCCGGCTGATCGCGAACCCAGTCGCCCTCCACCAGCCGTAGGGAATGCTGCCAAAGCTGAAGAATGGCGATTTCTTTCGGGATGGCGATCAAAATGAGCTGCGGACAACCTTTGACACAGTCGAGCGACTGGCAGAGCTTCCCCTCGTTGCCCGGCTTGCCGTACCTGTCGGCGCACATGGTGCCCAAGCCGGTACGCATCACTGCCTCGACGCGGCCTGCCATCTTCTCTTCGTCCACGCCCAGGAACGCGTGAACATCTTCGAGCTTCCGGATGACAACAGTTTCCATCGAATGCTGGAACAGCCGGATGTCGGTGTCTCGCAGGTACATGATGGGATACTTATTGATGTATCCCTCGTGGACCTGCGCACCGTGCTGTCCCATTGCTCGCGACAGGCCGGTCTTCGCGTCTGACTCAAGCGCGGTCTTCAACAGGATGGACGGCCGCAGCATATTCGGCGTCAGCGGGAGGTCAGCCAGCTCTGGAACCGACTGCGTCAGGCGTTTGAACTCAGCTCGGAAAGTCCACTCCTCGATGAGCTTAAGGGTTTCGCCATTGCCTTTACATAGGAAGAGCTGATCTCGGTCTTCGTCAACAATTTTGGAATTGCCTGCGAAGGCTTCCTTGAGCCAGGTCATTCCCTTGATAGCGTCACATCGATCAGGGAGGGTGACGAAAATAGGCTTTCCACCTGCCCTCGCCTTGTAGCCTGTGACTTTGCTGTGATTTGGTTCTTCCGAAGGCTCAATACAGTCGCGGTAGAGCGTTCGTCCGACTGACACGTTACTGCCGGACTCAAGCAGGTAGAGTGTGATGCCAGCGGCCACCGCCTCTTGCGTCGGCAGTAGGTAGGACTGGAGCAGTGTCCCGCCACCGTAATCTAGTGCCCGCTTCTGAAAGAACTGCCCTTCGTCGCGGCCCGCTGCCTTGTTGCTGGGATATATGGAATTGTTCCGGTCGGCTACAACTCGGAGCAGGTTCGCAATGCCCTGCTCGCGGTTAGCTTCATCGTCCGGAAAATGTTCGCGGAGGAGTTGACGCCGCTGATGCTCGTTGATCCGCCCTTTCCTGAGGATGTCGTGAAAGACATCGCCGGGATCACGGCCAATACGAAGAAGCTCTCGGCCGCGATCCCAGAGTGCTCGACCAACATTCAGTAGCTTGGTTGCGGCGGCCTTGATCAGATCGAGGCGACGCGTCAACACCTGCAGAATGACCTTCGCAGGGTCCTCGGCTGCCTTGAATTCGTGGTTTTCCAGCTCTGCTCGCAAGACGCGATTGAAGTCTCCCTGGTCGAGACCGGTGATTTCGATCTGACGAACATCAGCAGCCTGCTTCAGCATCGAAGTAGCGAAGTGAAGATAGTCGTCAATGTGAGGGTTTTTCGGTTTCCCTCGGGTGCTTTCCGTCACTTCCGCCACCGAACGCAGGTGGTTCGGATTGTCTTCACGGAATGCGATGAGACCTAATTCGAGCGGCGGAAAGATGCCGTCGTTGCTGAAAACCTTGATGACGCTGTTCGTCATCGTCAGCTTGCCATTCCGGCTAGGAATGTGCTCGTACCGCTCAACAAGGCTGTCGCGATATGCCTGAGTGGCGAGGGTGAACTCCTTGGCTAGGCTTCGCGCCGTCATCCTTTTGGAAAGGCCTTCCAGGAGCGCCACGCACGCAGCTGACTTGTCGGTTGCAATAAAGCTCAGGAGTTCGGTAGCGGCGGAAAATGCGACCTTAGCATTGTCCTTTGTCGACTTGCGATAATGCCGCTCGAAGCTTTCCTTAAACCGACTGGCGAATGAATGAGACCATCCCAGCCCGACGAGCATATGACACTTGAAAATGCGCCCGCCAACAGATGCAAGTAATGGATCGCTTTTCAGTCTTTCCTTGAACTTCAACTCCTCGTTTGCGACAACCTCGACATAAGGTGGTCGCAATAGCGTATCTGGTGGTAAGTGCAGCAATTTGCACAGAGCCCTCTTATCGAAGCTCTGCCCGTCTTTACCGACGGGTGGTTCCTCTAACAGTTCACGAAGCTTGCGCAGTCTTTCGGCGATTTCCCTCGGTTGATAACCGGTCTCAGCGACACGCTTGTCGAATTCCTCGATAAGCTCTGCCACGCGAGGATAACGGAGAATAATGAGCGAGTTTTTGGGCAGCTCAAAATGCGAAAATAGTTGCACGCGGCTCACCTTGCCGTCGCGAATGAGCAGCGTGCCCTGGTCCATCTGCTGCTCCAGCCACCGACGCATGGCAGGAATCTTGGCTTCGATAGCGGACTCTTTGCCGCCGACCTCATTTTCGTAGTCCTCGACGATTTGTCGATATGGCAGATACGCGGTTTGACTGAGGCCGAGTTCAGTCGTGATTGACTGCCGGTCGATTTTACCGCCTCTGCTTCTCTTCAACCCGCCAGCAAAAATTTGAGCATTTAGAACCTGGACAATCTTATAGGCCGTGCTCTGCTCACGGTAATGCTGGTGCGTCGCAAGGCCTGGATACTGCGAGACTACCTGTCGGCCTGCCTCGTCAAGGGGGCCAGTTTGATCAAGCTTCGCCCCAAATTTTGGAGCCTCCGGCAGCGTCGCGACAGGCTGAGTAATCTCAAGCACAACTTCGTAATCAATGAGGATGTCCTTAAGGGTGGATGACAAAAGGGTATGGCTTACACTCAGGCGGCTCGCCATCTCGCGGCGACTAATCAACCTTCTGTCAGCTTCGGACCGTGGGGTTGTGTTAGTTTCCAGACATTCGTTCAGCATGTCCACCAACCGCGCTTTGGTCGATCCCGGCTTGTAGGACTGATGAACCGCAAGTGCAGGGAAACGGTCGATCACGGCCGCACCGACGGCTTTCACGCGATAGAGGTCAGTGTCCGGCGGGTCGTAGCCCTCGTCCGGCTCCAGCGAAGGCGGTGTAACCAATATCCGACGCCCATCTAGGATATCGGCGGCTGTCGGACGTACAGGCTGGGTTTCATCCCACTGGCCGAGTGCGGTCCTTCCGGGATCAGAAACGACACAATCGAGAAGGTCGGATACCTCGACGGAACCGATATCAGCCGTTTCGAAAAGCGACAACTGCCGGTCATCGACAGGTATCCTACCGCTTCCTGATTTCGAACCTTTTTTAGGCATGGGATCGCCCTTCCCCGTGATTTACCTGTCACGGGTAGTTTTGAGTTGTTTATTTTTGGTATCGGAAAAACAACGGTTTCAACCGCTGGACGCAGTAATTCAGTCGCCGCCGACTCAATCAGTGATTGCTAAATAAATAGCATCTTTACTATCTGGTTAACGCAGCAACGAGCCGTAGAGGACGCGCCGATCAAACGGCGACGGGCGCATCAATGGCAGGATGCGGTTCGTAACCAGTCACCTCGAAATCTTCGATGCTGTATCCATCAATGGACTCCGGCCGCCTCAACAGACGCAACTTTGGGAACGGACGAGGCTCGCGGCTCAACAAAGTATGGGCCAAATCCATGTGGTTCAAATACACATGCGTATCGCCGCCTACCCAGACCAACTCTCCGGGTGTCATGTCAACCTGCTGCGCGATCATGTGAAGAAGCGCAGCCTCCTGTGCGATGTTGAATGGAGCGCCCAACCCAAGGTCGCATGACCTCTGGCTGACCAATAGCGAGAGCCTGCGCTTCGCGCTCTTGGTCGCGTCTCGCTCGTCTCCAAGCCCGGTCACATGAAACTGATACGTCATGTGGCAAGGTGGGAGTGCCATCTGGCCCAACTCAGGTACGTTCCACGCGTGGAAAAGCATCCGACGGCTCGACGGGTTCGACTTCAGCGTTTCGATCACAGTCGCAATCTGGTCGTGCTCTTTGCCGTTGGCGTCCAGCCACCGACGCCACTGCTTGCCGTAAATCGGACCCAGGTCACCCCACCGTCGCGAGAAGTCGTCGTCAGAAAGAATACGAGACTCGAACTCCTCTTGGGAGATGTCCTGCCCGGTAGCTTGACGGTACTTGTCCAGTGGCCAGTCGGTCCAAATTCGAACGTTTTCCCTCAAGAGGGACCGAAGGTCAGTCCGGCCGGTGAGGAACCAAAGCATCTCCTTAACGGCTGTTTTCCAAAACACCCGCTTTGTGGTGAAAACCGGGAAGGTTCCATCCGACAGATCGAAACGCATCATCGCGCCGAAAACCGACAATGTACCCACGCCGGTGCGGTCGATCCGACGATCACCTTTTTCAAGAACGTGCTCGATCAGGTCGAGATACTGGTATTCCGGGTGGCGGGCCATTTTCAAATTCCTGTGGTTATACCAACGAGTCTGACAACGGCCGAATTCGGATGCAATAGGCCAACTGCAAACAATGGAGGATGAGGCTCAAGCCACCGATGGTACCGGTACCATCGCGAAATTCCGGAAAACCTTTTTTACCCAAGAGCTTAACACCAATGGTACATGTTTGATGCCGGAAAAGAAGGGAACACCGAGGAAGATATCGGCCGAGCGCTGGTAGAGCTGGCAGGAAAGCCTGCCGTCGGCCACGTAGAACTGGAACAGGCAATGACAGGGCGGCAGCGCCATCTCGTCCACTTCGGCCGGGTTCCAGGCAGAGACGATGTGGCGGCGCGAATTGGGGTTCTTGACGAGGCCCTTCACGAGATTGTCGATCTGGTCGATATGCCCGCCATCGGGTGCCGGCCAGGAGCGCCACTGTGCCCCGTAGACCGGGCCGAGATCGCCGTTCTCGTCGGCCCATTCGTCCCAGATGCTGACGCCGTTTTCATGCAGGTAGCGGATATTGGTCTCGCCCTTGAGGAACCACAGCAGTTCATAGATGATCGAGCGCAGATGCAGTTTCTTCGTCGTCAGCACCGGAAAGCCGGCATCGAGATCGAAGCGCATCTGATAGCCGAAGACCGAACGCGTGCCGGTGCCTGTGCGGTCGCCCCGGTCGGTGCCGTTTTCCATCACATGGCTCAAGAGGTCGAGATATTGCTTCATGGTCGCCACTGATTCCTTTTGCACCTAATTTAAGGGCAAAGCGCCCGCAAACCAATGCGCCTTGCTGATTATCCAAGCAAAATCGCTGGAGAGCACGACGCTTTTGTGACGTATCCCCTTCCCTTGCGATCACAAAAACACTATATCACCCATGCCGGCTTTCGGGCCGGCTATGGCGATAAACGGGCGGTGGAATAAACCTATTGGACCCGGGGGCGGTACCCGGCGCCTCCACCAAAAGCAGGCGGATATCCTTTTGGAGAATGGCCTGCTTTTGATGGGGGCGAAATAGGATCGACAAGGGTGTAAAGATCGACTTTTCGCTCGGCATGATACCGCCGTTATCGGGTCACAAGTGTAGTTGCAAACGACAACAACGCTAAGGAATACGCTCTCGCTGCCTAACGGCGGTGCGGGAATTCCGCTCTAAGCCCTTACGGTTAGCCCCGTAAGGCGGGGTCCGAAGGCACCTGGCAACAGAAGCCTTCACCTTCTCCCCTTTTTCGACGAAATCATGTATGCTTGATGAAAGCATGAATCGGCTTGCGCCTTTCCCAAAGCGGCCGGACGTGCCATACAAGTTCGTGAAAAGACTTCGAAACCGACGAAAGACAGGAAAAGCATGGGGCAGGATCACATCCGCTACGACATTCTGGCACAGGACGCGTTGCGCGGCGTCATCCGCAAGGTCTTGACTGAAGTCGCAACGACGGGCCGACTGCCCGGCGACCATCACTTCTTCATCACGTTTCTGACCGGCGCCCCCGGCGTGCGCATCTCGCAGCACCTGAAGTCCAAATATCCCGAGCAGATGACGATCGTCATCCAGCACCAGTTCTGGGAACTGAAAATCACCGAATCCCATTTCGAGATTGGCCTGTCGTTTTCCGACGTGCCGGAAAAGCTCGTCATCCCCTTCAACGCCATCAGAGGCTTCTACGATCCCTCGGTCAATTTCGAGCTGGAATTCGACGTGCCGCTGAGTGACGGCGAGGAGTTGCCGGCAGCCGAAATTACCGCCTATCCCGTTGACGCGGCCAAGACCGAGGATGCGGCCGCAAAGCCCGCCGACGGCGAAGAAAAAAAACCAGGCTCCGTCGTTTCACTCGACTCTTTCCGCAAGAAGCAGTGATGTCAAAGGGAGGCGAAAAGCCTCCCTTTTTTCATGGAGAGAACCGAATGAGCGCCGAAATCGTCAATCTGCGCCAGTTCCGTAGGAAGCAGGCCCGCTCCGAAAAGGAAATGCGGGCTGAGCAGAACCGTGCGTCCCATGGACGCACCAAGGCCGAGAAGCAATTGACCAAGGCCCTCAACGAGAAAGCCGAAAAAGCGCTCGATCAGGGCAGGCTCGAAAAAGACAAGACTTGATCGCGCCGGCATAAAAGCATGCGCGATTAAGCAGTTGCGGTTCCCAAGTGAATCGCTTTCTCAATGAGACATGGTTAGCCCGATGATCCGTAAACATTCGGCGACACTGCATGGGCATCGCACAAGCTTCTCGTTGGAAGATGAATTCTGGATGGAGCTGAGGACAATCGCAGCAAGTCGTTCCATGCCGCTTGCAGCGTTGATATCGGAAATAGACGATAACAGGCCGGCTGAGAGTAATCTCTCCTCGGCACTGCGCCTTCATGTCCTGTGCTGGTTGAAAAACGGCGCCGCAGGAGCTTGAACAGCCCCTGTTAGGCCGACCCTTTTTGCTGGCCGGAATTATTGTGCCTGGACACCCGGCACCTGATCGAAATTGAGTTGCCCGGGCTGCGGCACGGAACGGCGCGCAGCCTCGGCCTCTGCAGCCGCCCTCGCCTGTGCCTCCGCTTCCGCCTTGGCCTTCGCTTCGGCGGCAGCCTTCGCCTCGGCTTCGGCCTTGCGCTCAGCCGCCTGCTGTGCGAGCGCCCGCAGCCGCTCTTCCTCGGCTTTTCGCTGCCGCTCGATTTCGGCAGCCGCAACGCGCTGGGCATCATTGAAACGATAGAGCGCCACTTCGCGCCGCAGTCGCTGCTTTTCCAGGACATTGGTCTGCAGCCGCTCGACACGCCGCCGCTCGCGTTCGAAGGCGCGCAGCGAGAGAAAGCTGGTGATATCGGTCACATCCATCGTCTTGCCCGGTGAAGCGAGCAGGCCGGAGAAGTTCAGCCGGATGCCAGGCTCCGCGCCCGACAGTGCCTCCGCGCCCGGATTGAGGTTGATACCAAGCGTCGCGCTGATACGCTCCTGCGGCAGCTCGATCTGCGCATCGGCCGTCAGATGCGCGAGATCGTTGGCGACGCTGACATTCTGGACCCGCAGCGTGCCGTCCGTCACGTTGAAGGGAATGCCGAGCGGCGGCAGCTTCGCCTCGCCATTGTTCAGCAGCGTCTCGACGATCGGATGTATCTTGCCGGCATTGATCTGATCCTGCATCGGATCGGTGGCGGCCAAGAGTGGCGCCAGGATCGCGAGGTTCAGCCCGCGAACGCTCGTCTCGCCGAGCCGGATTTCGCCCGAGCCGTTCAGCGAGCTCGCAATTTCCGCAACCGTCTTGCCCGAAGCTTCGAGCGACAGCGACATGCCGAACTTGCCGTTGGCGACAGGCGCGCCGTCGCGCGACCAGACGACACCGCCGAGATCGGAATCGGCCAGCGCCAGCCGCGACTGCAGGAAACCCGTGCCATTGGCATTGGTAAAGAGCATATTGCCCGAAAGCGCGCCGCCGTCCCAATTGCCGGCCATGTTGTTGAGCTGCATCTCGTCGCCCTTGTAGGCGACATCTGAGGTAAAATCATTGACAGCGGTATTGAAAAGCCCCGGCCAGAACTGCTTGGCGGTGAGTTTCAGATTGACGTCGAGATCGCGGAAAAGCGGCTGGCCGAGTGCTGCCGTCGTCAGCTGGCCGTTGGCGGGGTCGTTGATCTGCCCGAACACCGCCTCGCCAAGCCAGCCGAGATCGGCCTTGGAAAGCGCAAGCGTGCCGCTCGCCGCCGTCTTTGCCGCCTTGCGGTCGAAGGTCAACGCGCCCTGGAACTCATTGTCAGCCGCGTGCCCGTTGAGGTCGGCCAGCACCACCTTGTCGGCATCGATGGTCGCATTGGTCTGCAGCTTGAAGGGCAGCCCGGTGCCGAGCTCAGGCAGCGCGATGCCGTTCATGACGAGATACGGGTCGAGATCCGCGCTTTCGAGCGAGACGGCGACATTGCCGTTCATGAACGTGTCGGGCCGCACATCGACCTTGCCGTTCGCCGTAAACGACGTCCGATCTGTGGCGAAGGTCAGCGCGGCATCGGCCGGATCGTTGCCCGCCGCCGTTACCTTCAGCGTCATGCGGCCGTTGGCGCCGGCATCGACCGGCAGCGGATCGAGACCCGCCTGGCCGAAGAGAATCGACGGAACGGCGTTGTCGAGCGTCGCCTCCAGCTTCGTCGTACCGTTGCCGGTCAGCGCCAGAAGGTCGGACATGCGGTAATCGAGATTGACGCGGCTGCCGTTCGAAACGCCGGCCAGCGTCACCGCCAGCGCATTGTCGTCATCGCCGCCAAGCGTCACCGCGCCGCGCAGCGCCGTATTGCCATACCAACCGGCATTGCGCACCAGCCGGTCCATCACGGGATGATGCGGCAGGTGCTCGCGCAGCATGGCGAAGAAGGGGCCGGGATCGGCGGCCTTGAAGGTAATCTCGCCGGTGCCCTTGTAGTCGAGCAGCGATCCCTCCGCCTTGCCCGTCGCCGTCAGTTCGGCACCCGCAAGGTTCTTGATCGACAGATGGTCGACGGAAAGCGCCCCGTCGGCAAGCGTAAAGGTCGTTTCGACATTATCGGCCTGCACGCCGAAGGCCGTGAACCTGTCCGCCTTGAGCTGTGCAGCAATCTTGTGGTCGAGCACGTTGTCGCCGGCATCCTGCCCGGTAAAAAGGCCGGTCAGGGCGCGTAGCGCATCGAGATCGAGCGCATCGCCGTTCAGTGCGACGGAAAGCGACGGTGTCTGTCCCTCGGTCGCCTGCCGCTCCAGCCGCCCCTTCAGCGTCGCAGCACCGATCGCGATCTCCAGGTTCTCGAAACGCTGCAGATCATGCGTCAGGCTGACATTGGCGGAGAAACCGGCCTGCCGGAGCTGGCGGATCGCCGGATCGACCGATCCGGACAGCCAGGAAGCAAGTCCGGTCGGCTGGTTGGAGGCGACGACCATCTGGCCGTTGAAGGAGGGATCGCCAATGAGCGTCAGCTTGCCCTTGCCTTCCACCTGCGTGCGGCCGGGCAGCGTGCCGACGGCATTGTCGATCATCCAGCCATTGCCGGCGGGCCGCAGTTCCAATGCCACATCGCGGATAGTCGTATCGCCGGCAACGATGGCAGGCAGGCGCACGGTCGCCTTGCCGGGCACCTGCGGGATCGGCACCTGGCCGATGATTTCGATCAGCGAATTCAGCCTCTGGCGCGCAGAAACCGCCGGATCGCGGTTGGTCTTGCCAGCCGCCCCCTGGTTGCCGATACGGTTGACGTCGATCTGCTGGCCATCGGCGGTCAGCAGGAATTCCGGCGCCGTACCGGTGTCCAGCGTCGCCTCGCCCGTGATCACATAGGGGTCGTCGGTCGAGCCGACTTCCATGCGATATTCGGGAATGCGGATGCGGTCGTTAGTGAGCTCGAAACGGCCCTTGAGGCGCGGCGGCGGCGCCTCTCCCTTTTCAGTCTTACCCTCGCGGTTTTCAATCGCCGCAGACAGCGTGCCCTGATAGTTCGGCCGGCTGTCGACCAGCTTCAGCTCGCCGTCGAGATCGATGGTAACCGGATGTTTGTCGGGCGCCAGCCGGGTGCGCATGCGCAACACGCCGTTCTCGTCAGGCTGATTGCTGGAGATCGAAAAACTGCCATGCTCACCGTCTAGCTTACCGTCGCCCTCGATGCGCCACGGACCGGCAAGCGACTTCGCCGACATCTCGGCATTGAGCCCCGTCACATGCCGCGAACGGCCGGACTGGTCGTCGACGAACTCGATCTCGCCGCCATTGACGTGCACATTTTCCAGAACGACGGTCTTGGCCGGAATTTCCGGCTGGCTGCCGCGCATCCAGTCCAGCGAGCCGTCCTTCAGAAGCCGCAGCCGCACCTTGGGGTTGATCACGCGCATGTCGAAGATCAGCGCCTCGCCCGAGAGGAAAGGCGCAAGCTCGGCATCCATGGAGAATTGCTCGACCTGCACGACCGGCTTGCCGTCCTCTTCCTGGCCGACGCGCACGTCATGCAGCGTCACGGACGGAAACGGCAGCAGCCGTGCGTCGACCGTACCATGCACCGTCACCTTCTTGCCGATGATGCGGCTTGCCTGATCCTCGAAATTCATCCGGAAATCCGTCCAGTCGATGAACAGCGGTGCCAGCAGCGCCACGAAGAGCACTACGACGATCACTCCTCCTAGAAAGACGAGGAACCGGCCTACCAAGTCAGGGATTCTCCATTCGGGATTCTGTTGCCGACACTAGCGCTATTCATGCCGGGGGCAAGGACCAAGATCATGAGATTATTCCATTTTCAGCCCAGATGAAAAATCTTGCCGGGATTGAGGATATTGTCGGGATCGAGCGAGCGTTTGATCTGGCGCATCAGATCCACCGTACCGCCGAGCTCCTGCTCCAGAAATGCCATCTTCCCCTGACCGATCCCGTGTTCGCCGGTGCATGTTCCGTCCATTGCGAGCGCCCGCGCGTTCAGCCGGGCGACGAAGTCCTCGGCCGTGGCGATCCCCGCGGCACTCTTGTCGTCGAACAAAAGCTGCACATGGAAGTTCCCGTCGCCCGCATGGCCGACGATCGGCGCCAGCAAACCATTTGCCTCGATATCGGCCTGCGTTTCGGCAACGCAATCCGCAAGCCGCGATATCGGAACACAAACATCGGTCGAAAGTACGGCAAGTCCGGGCGCGAGCGCCCGCACCGACCAATAGGCATCATGGCGCGCCTTCCAGAGCTTCGTGCGCTCCTCCGGGGTCGCCGCCCACTTGAATTCACCGCCGCCGCATTCGGTCGCGATCTCGGCAAAGGCGGCCGATTGCAGAGCCACCGCCTCATCCGTGCCATGGAATTCGAGGAAAAGCGCCGGGCTCTCCTCATAGGGAAGGCCGGCATAGGCGATGCTGGCGCGCATCTGCAGCGCATCAACAAGCTCGATGCGCGCCACCGGAATGCCCATCTGGATCGTCATGATGACGGCGTCGCAGGCAGCCTTCACGCTCGGGAACGCGCACACGCCGCCGGCGATCTTCTGCGGAATGCCGTGCAGGCGCAGCGTCACCGAGGTCAGGATGCCGAGCGTGCCCTCAGCGCCCACGAAAAGCCGTGTCAGATCGTAGCCGGCCGAAGATTTGCGGGCGCGGCGCGCCGTGCGGATTTCCTCGCCTGATGCGGTGACGGCAGTCACCGCAAGCACATTGTCCTTCATCGTGCCGTAACGCACGGCATTGGTGCCGGAAGCCCGCGTCGAGGTCATGCCGCCGATCGAGGCGTTGGCGCCGGGATCGATCGGGAAGAACAGGCCGGTATCGCGCAGATGGATGTTCAACGCCTCGCGGGTGATGCCGGGCTCGACCGTGCAATCGAGATCGTCAGGATTGACCTCGAGTACCCGGTTCATCCGGCTGAAATCGATGGAAATGCCGCCATTCGGCGCGTTCACCTGCCCTTCCAGCGACGAACCGGTACCGAAGCCGATAACCGGCACCTTGTGATCGGCGCAGGCCCGCACAGCGGTCTTCACATCGTCGGCCGTCTCGGCAAACAGCACCCCGTCGGGCAGTTGGGCGGGAATATAGGTGGTCGTATGTGCATGCTGGGCGCGAAAAGCTTGACCCGTCTGGAAGCGCTCTCCGAAGCGCTGTTTCAGGATGCCGGTAACGGCTTCGATCCCCGCTTCGTTTCGCACTCCAGCCTTCGCGTCGCGCAGTGCCATGCCCTTGATCTCCCTGCATTCCACAGCCTGCTACAGCATCTGTAGCAAGCCGGGTATGAGGCAAGTCAAAGCGGCTGTCCAGCCAAGATTCGGGAAGATTTCATCCCATCTTTGTTGCAGGGATGGCGGGCGGATTGAGCCGCGCAAAACCCTCCTGCCGATAATAGGGAAAATAGGGATAAGGCGGCGTCACGACACTGACCGCATCCAGCCGCTTGATCTGCTCCGCCGTCAGGTTCCAGCCGACAGAACCGAGATTTTGCCGGAGCTGCTCCTCATTGCGCGCGCCGATGATGACGCTTGAGACCGTCGGCCGGCCGATCAGCCAGTTGATGGCGATCTGTGGGACGGTCTTGCCGGTCTCGGCGGCAATCTCGTCCAGCACATCGACGATATCGAAGAGCTTCTCGTCATCGACGGGCGGGCCGTATTCGGCTGTCTGGTGCAGACGGCTCCCTACCGGCAAGGCCGCGCCGCGGCGGATCTTGCCTGTCAGCCGGCCCCAGGCAAGCGGGCTCCAGACCAGCGCACCCACCTGCTGGTCGGCGGCAAGCGGCATCAGCTCCCATTCGTAATCCCGCCCGGCGAGCGAATAATAGACCTGATGGGCGACATAACGCGGGTATCCATATTTCTCGGATAGCCCAAGCGATTTCATCAGCTGCCAGCCGGAGAAATTCGACACGCCGACATAACGAACCTTGCCTGACGCAACGAGCGCGTCGAGCGTCGCAAGCACCTCTTCGACAGGCGTCGAGGCATCGAAGGCATGAAGCTGCAGAAGGTCGATATAGTCAGCGCCCAGCCGGCGCAGCGCATCCTCGGTGGCACGGATCAGCCGCGCCCGCGAGGTGCCCCAGTCATCAGGCCCCTCACCCATCGGCAGCGCCGTCTTGGTCGAGATCAGCACCGCATCGCGCCTTCCGGAGATCGCTTGCCCCAGCACCTCCTCGGAAGCACCCGCCGAATAGACGTCAGCAGTATCGAACAGCGTCACCCCCGCCTCCAGGCAGATATCGACCATACGCCGCGCTTCCCGCGCATCCGTCGTGCCCCAAGCGCCGAAGAGCGGCCCGCTGCCACCAAAAGTGCCGGCCCCAAAGCTCAGCACCGGCACCCTGAGCCCCGATACACCGAGATTTCTGTATTCCATGATCCAATCTCCTATTCTCTGGGAGAGATAGACCCGGCCATTGCGGTGATATAGATTGCCTCAAAGCATATCATCTGTGATTTGAATTCATCATGAGCCGTCAAGACATCAATCGATCCGGCGAAATGGAAGTCTTCGTCAGCGTCGTCGAGCGCGGCGGCTTCTCTGCTGCTGCATTGGCGCGCCGCATGACGCCATCCGCCGTCAGCAAACTGGTTGCCCGGCTGGAAACAAGGCTCGGCGCCCGCCTCGTCAACCGCTCGACGCGCAAGCTGCAGCTGACACCGGAAGGCTGCGCCTTCTATGAGCGCAGCGTGGCAATCCTCGCCAACATATCGGAGGCCGAACGCTTTGCCTCGGCCGGCGAACAGGCGGCCGGCCGCATCAGCATCAACACCAGCGGCTCCTTCGGCAATCATGTTCTGGCGCCGCTCGTCCCCGCTTTCATGGCCGAGCATCCGGATGTCACCCTCGATATCACCCATACCGACAAGGTCGTCGATCTCCTGGAAGAGCGTGCCGATGTCGCAATCCGCGCCGGCCCGCTGAAGACATCGAGCCTGATCGCCCGCAAGCTCGGCGCTGCCAGAAAGATCATCGTCGCCTCGCCCGATTATCTCGGGCGACACAACGAACCACGCTCAGCCGCCGAACTGCACAATTACCGCCGCATCGGCTTTTCCTATGCCCGCGCTTTGGAAGGCTGGCCGGTCCTCCATGCCGGCGAGACGATCACTATTCCCCTCAACCCCGGCCTGCAGGTCGGCGATGGTGAGGCCATGCGTTATCTGGCGCTCTCGGGCGCCGGCCTTGCGCGCATGACGGAGTTCACCGTGCGCGCAGATATCGCAGACGGTCGCCTCGTTCCGGTGCTGGAAGAGCTCAATCCCGGCGATGTCGAAGAGTTCTACGCCGTCTATATCGGCCAGGGCGGGCCACTTCCGGCACGCGTTCGTGCCCTGCTGGATTTCCTAGCAAGACACGTCAGGCTTTAAAGCCAGAAAGGCCAGATTCCGCAATTGACCCCTTGGGCGCCCCGCGCCTATACCGGGCTTGCGCTTGCCGGCCCTCGCAGCCGGCCTCTTCATATTGCCGGGGCCTCCTCCCACCTCCGCCTTCGGGCCTGCTCCGGTCGAAAAGTTCGGGGATCACAGTTTTGGACGCAAGCAGCTTCCATCAGAAAGCGAGCCTGCCCAAATGGGCATTGCTGCTTGCCTTGTCGGCCATATCAGTCCTTTTCCTCGAACTCTTCGCCCTGCCCGCCTCGCTGCTGATCGGTCCGATGGCCGCGGCGATCGCGCTGGCGCTCACCGTCGGCAAGGGGCAGTTGCGCATCCCCTACTGGCCGCTGCAATTCGGCCAGGTGCTGGTCGGCCTCTTGATGGCGCGCAACATCACGCCCGATATCCTCGGCACCATGGCGAAGGACGCGCCGCTCTTCTTCGTCTTCATTGTCTCGGTCATAGCCATTGCCGCGGGGCTCGGCTGGCTGCTCACACGCTGGCAGGTTCTGCCCGGCACGACGGCTGTCTGGGGCTCGACGCCCGGTGGCGCCTCGGCCATGGTCATCATGTCGGAAGCCTATGGCGCCGATGCCCGCCTCGTCGCCTTCATGCAATATCTGCGCGTCGTCTTCGTCGCCGTCGGCGCCTCCGTCATCTCCCGCCTCTGGGTCGCCGCCGATGGTGAGGCGCCGCCGCCGGTGATCTTCTTTCCGCCGGTCGATTGGCCAGCCTTCGTCATGACCATCGCCTTCGCCGCCCTCTGTTGCTACGCCGTCTTCCGCTTCCGCATCCAGGGCGGCAACATTGTGGTGCCGCTGTTTACCGGCGCGGTGCTGCAGGGCTTCGGCCTGTTGAAGATCGAATTGCCGACCTGGATCCTGGCGCTCAGCTACGCGCTGATCGGCTGGAGCATCGGCCTTCGCTTCACCCGCTCGATCATCGAGCATGCCGCCCGCGCCCTGCCGCGCGTCTCCGCCTCCATCATCATCTTGATGGCGCTCTGCGGCTGCATGGCGTTCGCCCTTCACACATTCGCCGGCATCGACCCGCTGACCGCCTATCTCGCAACCAGCCCGGGCGGCGCCGATTCCGTCGCCATCATCGCCGCGTCGAGCGATGTCGACGTACCCTTCGTCATGGCCATGCAGACCGGCCGCTTCCTGATCATTTTGCTGATCGGCCCGGCGCTCGCCCGCTTCATCGCCCGCCGCTCGGGACTTGCGGAGAACGCGGCTTGAGTCTGGAAACCTTCAGCCGGTGTTTTTGGTCGCAGCAACGGGCCGCGGCGATCTGCGGCCGCGCCCCGGTCCCCGGCCGGTCCGGCGCCGAGCTATGCCCTGATCGGTCGGAACATAGGCTTGCGCAAAACCGGCATGGGGCCTGCGCGAAAATGCGTCGAGCAAGCGGAGATGAAGCACCGGCGCTTCAGCGCGCCGGTGCTTCGGCTCACGCCACCAGACCCTTGGTCAGTTCGAGCGCCTGCCGCTCGAACAGCCGGCGATAGATGCCGTTGTTGAGCCGGATGAGCGCTTGATGGTCGCCCTCTTCGACGATCATTCCCTTGTCGAAGACCAGCAGTCGATCCAGCGCCCGCACCGTCGAGAGGCGGTGCGCGATGACAAGCGTCGTGCGGCCATCCATCAGGCGCTCCATGGCCTGCTGGATCTGCACTTCGCTCTCGCTGTCAAGGCTCGAGGTCGCCTCGTCCAGGATCAGCACGGGCGCATCGGCGAGAAATGCCCGAGCGATGGCGACACGCTGACGCTCGCCGCCCGAGAGCTTGACGCCGCGCTCGCCCACCATCGTCTCATAGCCCTTCGGCAGGTCCATGATGAAGTGATGCGCGCTCGCCTGCTTTGCCGCGTTCTCGATCTCGCGCCTGGTGGCGTTCGGCCGGCCATAGGCGATGTTTTCGGCCAGAGTGCGGTGAAACAGGATAGGCTCCTGCTGAACGATGGCGATCTGGCTGCGCAGGCTCGATTGCGTGACCTCGGCAATATCCTGTCCGTCAATGCGGATCGAACCCGAGTTCACGTCGTAGAGGCGCTGGATCAGCTTGACGAAAGTGGTCTTGCCCGAACCGGAATGCCCCACCAATCCGACCCGTTCCCCCGGTTTGATGGTAACCGAGAAATCCTCATAGAGCGGGGTCGGATGCGCGCCATACTGGAAGGTGACGCGATCGAACACGATCTCGCCTTCGCCGATCGCGATCGCCTTCGCGTTCGGCTTGTCCTCGATGCCGAGCGGCGTCTTGTCGAGCAGGACAAGCTCCTCCATGTCGTTGACGGCCCGCTGCAGGTTTCGAATGTCTTGCCCGACCGAGCGCAGATAACCCTGCAGGACGAAGAACATCGCCAGCACGAAGGTGATGTCGCCTGCTGTCGCCAGCCCCCGCTGCCACATGATGAGGCCGGTGCCGAGAATGCCTGCCTGCATGGAGACCATCATGAAGCCCTGGATCGTGCCATTCAGCGTCCCGCGCCTCCACGTCCGCCGCGTGCGGTTGTCCCATTTGGCGAGCACATGGCGCAGGCGTTCCTCTTCGCGCCTTTCGGCACCAAAAGCCTTGACCACCGAGTTGCAGCTGATGGCATCCGCCAGCGCGCCGCCGAGCTTCGTGTCCCAGGCATTGGCAAGCTTTGCCGCCGGCGACACGAAACCCATCGAAAGCGCGACGGTCACACCGATATAGATCAGCGATCCCAGAGCCACGATCAGCCCCATGATCGGCCAATAACTGCCGAGCACGATACTGGCGCCGACCAGCATGACGATCGACGGTAGCAGAGCGATCAGCAGCAGGTCGTTGAGCGCGTCGAGCGCCCACATGCCGCGGGTGATCTTGCGGACCGTAGAGCCGGCGAAACTATTGGCATGCCAGTCCGTCGAGAACCGCTGCACCTTGTGGAAGCCGTTATTGGCGACATCAGCCATAATGCGCAGCGTCAGCCGGATGATCCCGTCGAAGATGAACCAGCGCAATGCAACGCTGGTCAGGCCAAGGGTCACGACCACGGCAAAGGCGCGGATAGCACCGCCAGCCGCATTGCCGCTGGCAATCGTGTCGACGATCTCACCGGAAAACACCGGCACGAGAACTTCGGCCAGCGTGCTGGCAATAACCAGCAGGACAATAGTGCCCACCAATGCGGGGCGATGAGTCCATTGACGAAAAACAAAGCCGAGTACGTTGCGATACGCATCGGCACGGAAATCGAGCTTTTTGCGAGCCATTTTAACCAGTCCGACGCCGTGTTTCGGCAGCCGGCCCCAAAATCGAGAGTTGAAGAACACAGCCGGAGCGGGAGACGAACTGGTCCCGGCAGATCGGTCGAGCTGTGAACGAAATTAAAACCGCATGTCGCGTTTCCCTGGCGGGCCGCGAATTGGAATGACCTAGTGTCGGATCATTCCGGACGGGAGGACTTCGATGAATGTTGATGCCATGCAACGCCTCCTTTGATTGATCTGCAACGGTGGAGTTTCTGTACCGGACAAATTTGATTTTGCCAACCGGATCTTTTCTACTTTATGGAGAATGATGCGCGAATGACACAACATCGCGGCGTTCAAAAGAGCCACGTCCATCACCCGCCTTGCTTGGGTCCGCGCCTGATTTCAGGCGCGTAACGGCATGTTTTTATCGGCCATGGCCGCGTAAAATCGCTGAAGTCCCAGCCAGGCCTCGCAAAAATTCCACCTAAATCGGGAAATCATCCACATGCGCGACCACCGGAAGAGTCTCCGCCATTCTGGCCATGCTTGGCTAGCCGCAGGCTCGGTTATCCCTTACATTGACCTAATGAACGTCATTGTACTGAAAAATGGATAATACAGGGCTGTCTCTCGACAGAATGCGCACTTTTGTTCGCGTTGCCGAACGAGGCAACCTGTCTACGGTGGCAAGGGAACTCGGCGTCGGTCAGTCAACCGTGACACGGCACCTCAATGAACTCGAGGGCGCAGTCGGTGTACCTCTCCTCAGCCGAACCACGCGTCGCGTAACCCTCACCGACGAAGGCAGCCGCTATTACGCGAACTGCCTTCAGGTATTACGCCTGGTCGAGCAGGCTACCGAAGAAGCCAGAAATGCCCGTCGGGCGGCCGCAGGCGCTGTCAGGCTTTCATGTACTGCAGCGCTTGGCGTAATGCACATCACGCGACTCATCTTCGAATTTCAGGACCAACATCCGGACATCAGCGTCGATCTCAACTTGACCGACGAGCGCATCGACCTGGTTCGTGAAGGCGTTGACGTGGCACTCCGGCTTGGACCTCTCACCGACAGCTCCATGAAGCTTCATGCGCTCGGAAAGAGCCATCGGCTGATGGTAGGCGCTCCGGCTTATTTCTCCGTCCACGGGCGGCCGGAGCGGCCGGACGATCTCTCGCGATACGAAACCGTCATCATGTCCAATGTGGCCGGGAGCGATCACATTGCTCTCTCCTCCCGCCATGGCGGGAATTTTACGGTTCCAGTCAACGGGAAGCTGCGCGTCGATCACGGGCTTGCGGCGCGCGAAGCCTTGGCTGCAGGACGCGGGATGGGTCCCGCTCACCTTTGGCTGGTCCACGACCTCCTGGATAACGGTCGGCTCGAGGTCGTGCTCGAAGACTATCGTCCGTCGCCGGTTCCGCTGAGCCTGCTCATCGTGCCCGAGCGTTCGGCCATTGCCCGCGTTCGCCTTCTCACCGACTTTCTTGTCGCCGAGATTTCCAAACTGCCGGGAATCCGGCCATCGTGAGTCAGAGCCCGAAAGATCGCTTGTCGCCGCGCCAGCCCGTGGTCCGAAGATACTGTTCCCAGTCGAGCGTGTCGGGATTCAGGCGACGGCTCCATTCCAGATCATGCTCCCTGCCGAAATAACCATATTCTACAGCGTACTCGACCATCCCCAGAAGTTCTTGCACGAAAAGCTCGTTCGCGGCGAACTCCGGAAAATACTGCAGCAGGCCACCCCTGGTGAAAGCATTTCGATATTCTGCCTTGCGGCCGGTTACCTCTCGGAAAGTTTCGACCATCTCGCGCGGAGAGATGACATCGCCGACGATGGGCAGCGTTTTCCCGTTGTAGCGCTCGGGATTTGAGAAAATTTCCTGGACGGCCGGCCCGGTCGCCGTGAGCGGATCGACAAAAGGCGCTCGAAAATCTTCGGGAAGATAGATTGGCAGCACGAGCGTGTCACCTTCCATGCGCGGCGGATAATATTCGAGAAGGTTCGTGTAGAAGAACGCCAGCATGACGAAGGAATGAGAGATCGGCAGACCGCGAATATAGTCTGCAACGCGCGCTTTGTCGGTGAAGTGCGGAGCAAACTTCGTTCCGCCTGATATGGCATCGACATTCTCGAGCGTGCTGAAAACAATATGTCCGACGCCTGCCTCGACCGCCGCATCCGCCAGTTGGCGGCCGATAGGAGCCTCTATTGTCTCCGGTGGCATGACGGGCGGCGTCATCAGAAACGCCCCGTCAGCGCCTTCGAAGGCAGCAATGAGATCCTTCTGGAAGCCAAGCTGGAGAGGGACGGTTACAATCTCGGCTCCAAGTTTCTCCAGATTCAAAGCCTCGGGTGAATCCTTTTTCCGGGTTAGGGCGCGTACGCGGAAACGTTCGCTGCGAAGGAGCGTCGCTGCGACGCTACGACCCTGTTTGCTGGTTGCACCAACAATGGCGATGAGTGGCTTATCATTTGCAGACATAGTTGCGCCTTGAACCTTTTCCCTGTCATTGGCTGCCGACTAGCGTAGCTAACCGTCATTCTGGGGAGAGCATTCGGCTGATGCCGATAGCTCGAACTCGGGAGTAGGCTATCTCATCAAGCTTTCTTGCTGTAGGTATGCGCAATGCATATGATAATGCCATTTTGTGGATAAATGCGTGCTGCTCGCGCCAATATTAGCCGCTGAACGAGCCGGCCTCTGCCGCATAAAAACGTTGAAGCCCCACCCATCGCCCCGGCGTGACCCCATAGGCCTTCTTGAAATGTCGGATGAAATGCGCCTGGTCGGCAAAGCCGGTAGCCACCGCCACATCGGCAAACCCCTCGCCTTCGCCCATTAGCGCCTTTGCCTGCTGTAGCCGCCGCATCAGCATGTAACGATGCGGGCTGGTGGCAAAGGCCGTGCGGAAATGCCGTGACAGGGTGAAACGATCGAGGCCGGTAATGCTCTCCAGCTCGCCGGAGCGCACTGGCCTCAGAGCATGCGCCTCCAGATAATCGCGCGCCGCCCGCACCTGCCTCCAGGCAACCGTGCCGAGAGCCCTACGGCGCACCTGCGAATGCCGCGACAACCCGCCCGCCACGCGGCTGACGAAATCGTCGACGAAAAGCTCGTCTAACTCCCGGTCGAGCTCGCCAAGTGCGGCGAGCAGCACCTGCGCCAGCGCCTCGTCGGCGATGACAGGCTGGTCGACGAAGGGAAGGCCTATCTTCTCTGCCGCCAGACACTCCATCAGCAGCGCCGGCTCCATGTAGAGCATGCGGTAATGTAAGCCTGCCTCCGTCGCCGCCCCACCGTCATGCTCCTCGTCGGGATGCAAGACGATCACCTGGCCTGGCATGCTGAAGCGCCGTTCGCCGCGATAGGTGAAGGTCTGCACGCCGTGCAGGGTGACACCGAGTGCATAGGTATCGTGCCGGTGCGGCTCGAACATATTGCCGGAGAATTGCGCCTCGATACGCTCGATGCCTGGAAAGGCCGGCGCAGTCAGGATGCCGCTGCCGCCCTGCGGCTCGCACAAACGTTCAAGACCCTCGAAGACTTGCGGCGTTAGATCCTGGCTCAACGCGTTTTCGATACCCTGATGAAAGAGACTGGAATGTTTGATACCAAAATTGCAATCGTCCTGCGAAACAATCTTGCCGGCTGGCAGAAGCTGAATGTCACAGCCTTCCTTTCGACGGGTATCGCCGGGCAATATCCCGAAATCATCGGCGAGCCCTACAAGGACCGAGCCGGCAACCTCTACAATCCACTCTCCATCCAGCCGATCATCGTCCTGTCGGCCGATGATGCGACGATATCGACCATTCACCGCCGCGCACTGGAACGAGAAGTGACCTCATCCGTCTTCATCGAGGAAATGTTTGCAACCGGCCACGATGCGGCCAACCGCGCCGTCTTCGCCGAATATGCCCCCGATGATGCCAAGGTCGTCGGCATTGCGATCAGAGCCGACAAGAAAATCGTCGACAAGATCACCAAGGGCGCCACGATGCAGCATTGAGGCAAATGCCCGGAAACGAAAAAGGCCGGGCGGTGCCCCGGCCTCTTTGTCGTCTGAAGGCGCCCGATCAGCTCTGGGTGATCGGCGCGATCTGGATTTCGACGCGGCGGTTCTGGGCGCGGCCGGCTTCGGACGCGTTGGAAGCGACCGGCTGCGACGGGCCGAAGCCGACGGCCGAGACGCGGCGGCCGTCGATGCCCTGGCCCTGCAGGTAGCTCGCGACCGAGTAGGCGCGGCGCTCCGACAGATCCTGGTTATGCTGGAGGCTGCCGGTCGAGTCCGTATGGCCGTTGATGTCGATGAGCGTGCGGTTGAACTTGCGCAGCACAATCGCCACCGAATTCAGCGTCGGGTAGAAGCCCGGTTTCACAGCATCCTGGTCGACGTCGAAAGTGATGTTCGAGGGCATGTTGAGGATGATGTTGTCGCCCTGGCGGGTGACGGAAATGCCGGTGCCTTCGAGCTGGGCACGAAGCTCGGCTTCCTGCTGGTCCATGTAATTGCCGATCGCGCCGCCGGCGAGAGCGCCGATACCGGCGCCGATCAGCGCGGCATTGCGCTTGCCGTGGCCGCCGCCGCCGACAGCGACACCGACGAGAGCGCCGCCGAGCGCGCCGAGAGCGGCACCGCCGGCGGTATTGGATACCTTCTGCTCACCAGTATAGGGATCGGTCGTCGTGCAAGCTGAGAGGTAACTCGCCGCAACGGCCAGAAGGATGAATTTCTTGATCATGGACAGGAGGTTCTCCGTTCGAAGCTGGTGCGAGCAGATATTAGGGAATGCGGCAACAAGATGAAGATGCCAATCTGATAAGCTAAATTTCCCATGGAAAACATCGGCCTGTTGCAGCCGTGCCCCGATATCACCAGCTTTATTGGCAAACCGCAGCGCTTGCCTCAGTCGAGCCCGCGGCGTTTGGCGTAGGCTGCCCGTGCCTCATCCATGCGTGCGGAGTTTGCGACGACCCACTCGGCGAGTCCCCGAACCGGATCCAGGAACTCCCGGCCGAGATCGGTCAGCGCATATTCGACCTGCGGAGGTGTCGTGTGCGTGACGGTCCGGGAAACGAAGCCGTTCTCCTCCAGCTCCCGCAATGTCGATGCCAGTACCTTCTGGCTGATTTCGCCGACCTCACGGCGCAAAGCGTTGAAACGCAGCGGCCCGTGACCGAGCACGCGCACCACCAGCAGGCTCCACTTGTCGCTGATGCGCGCCAGCATGCGGCTGATGTGATCGCAGGCGCGGACTTGCTGGCAGCCATCGACCTCCTCGCAGGGGGCGGTTTCCTGATGGTTATCTGGTTTCAATAAAGTGCCTCCTTGTGCGGCCTCGCGAACCATCCGTAATCTGGTTACCGTTAGAAACCAGCATACAGGAGGTTACCATGAATTCTAAGCCCCGTATCGCCGTTATTATCGGCTCTACCCGCCCCACCCGTTTCGCCGACGCCCCGGCTCAATGGATACTGAAACAGGCTCAGGCACGTGACGACTTTGACGTGGAACTGGTCGACCTGCGCGATCACCCGCTCCCCTTCTTCGAGGAAATGGCGTCGAACTTCTGGATGCCAAGCCAGAATCCGGAAGCGGTCCGCTGGCAGGAAACGATCGGGCGTTTCGACGGCTATATCTTCGTCGTCGCCGAATACAACCATTCGATCACTGGCGTTCTCAAGAACGCGCTCGACCAGGCCTACAAGGAATGGATGCGCAAGCCATTCACCGCGATCGGCTATGGCGGCACGGGTGCCACGCGCGCTGTCGAACATCTGCGCGGAATCGGCGTTGAGCTTCATATGGTCTCAACCCGCAGTGCCGTGCATATCGGCGGCGGTGACTTCATGTCGATTCACCCGGCCTTCGGCAACAAGCCGATCGAGGAGATCGAGGCGAACCTGCTGCCGACAGCAAAGGCAGCCCTGGACGAACTGGTCTGGTGGGCCAAAGCGACGATGGCTGCCAAGGCCGCCTGAAGCCTGCGCTTTGCCAAAAAGAAAACCGCGCGGCGAGCATGGCTTGCCGCGCGGCCAATGTGATCAGGAAAGGCCCTAAAAGTTCTGGAAGAGCTGACGAACCGTGTCGTAGGACGCGTTGGCGATGTTCAGCGATTGCAGGCCGAGCTGCTGCTGGGTCTGAAGTGCCCTGAGCTTGCTCGATTCCGCCTCCATATCGGCATCGACGAGGCGGCCGATGCCTGAGGTGAGGTTGTCGGACAGGTTCTTGGCGAATTCGTCCTGAATGCTGATGCGCTTTTCCAATGCGCCGAAGGCCGAGCCGACGGTCGTCAGCTGTCCGAGCGCGGCATCGACGACGCTGATCATGTCGTTCAGGTCCTGTTTGCTGGTATTCGCCGTCAGGCCGATTTCCACCTGGCCGGCCGTATTGCCGTTCTTGCTCTTGGTCAGCACCCAGGTCTGCGCGGTGCCGAGTTCGGTTGCGAAGAAGGCGGAGGTCAGCACTCCATATTCGCCGGTGCCGCCTGCCCGGTCGTCGATCACATAGCGTGCATCCTTGGAAGAGGTCGCGCCGCTCGGCGGGATATCGATATGGTAGCTCAGCATGCCGACCGATACCGTACCGTCAGAATTACGGATGAAGGAGGCCGGGATCTGGCGCGGCTGCGTCGGCGTGGTGGTATTGTCGAGGATGATCCAGTTGTCGTTGTTGAAGCCTGCGCCCTCGGAAACGCTGCGCAACTGTGCCTTCAACTGCTCGAGTTCTTCACCGACCTTGGTCTTGTCGACGCCCTGCTCGGTTGCGGCGACAAGCTTTGCCTTGATCTCGGTAACGACGTCGATGACGCTGTCGACGCCGGCAGATGCCGTTCCCATGGTGGCAGCCGCCATGCCGAGAGCGTCCTGAACGGCGGAAAGTGCCTTGTTGTCGTGGCGCGCTGTCGTCGCGACCGACCAATAGGCGGCATTATCTCTGGATTTTTCGACACGCAGACCCGTCGTGATATGGTTCTGCGTCACCGTCATATTCCGATTGATATCACGCAGCACATAAAGCGCCGCATCCACGGAGGTGCGCTGATAAATACTCACGGTACGAACTCCAAAAACACAACAGAACGCAACAGAACAGGATGTACCGAAATCAAGCGAACATTCATGTCCGCCGTCGCTGGAAAATCAGCGCAATGGCCCTCGGGAAAACTGGGGAAGACCGACCGGTACTGATCGCAATCATTGCCGGTTATGCTTAAAAAACGGCTAAAGTTCAGCAGTAATTTATCTTATTTCACAAGCTTTCATACACCATAAAAACGCCCGCTGGAGAGGTCCGGCGGGCGCTTCCGAAAGTATTGAAAAAGGCTTGTTCGCCCTCTTACTCGGCAGCCTGAAGCTGTTCTGGGTCCGGCTTCGGACGCGTCGCATGTGTCATTTCCTCGTGCAGGCGCGCTTCCTCATGGGCATGCGGCTTGGCGAAGCGGGCAATCAGGAGGTAGGCGACCGGCGTGATGAACAGCGTCACCAGCGTCGCGAAGCCGAGGCCGCCGACGATGACCCAGCCGAGCGCCACGCGCGCTTCCGCACCCGCGCCATGGGCAAAGACCAAGGGAACGCCCCCAAGAATGGTGGCGATCATCGTCATCATGACCGGGCGCAGGCGAAGCGCACAGGCCTTTTCGATGGAGGAGCGCACATCCTCGCCGCGATCGCGCAGCTGATTGGCGAATTCCACGATCAGAATGCCGTTCTTCGCCATCACGCCGACGAGCAGCACCAGGCCGATCTGGCTGTAGATGTTGAGGCTCGATCCGGTAATAACAAGCGCGAAGACGGCGCAGGCAAGGCCGAGCGGCACCGTCGACATGATGATCAGCGACGACAGGACACTCTCGAACTGGGCCGCCAGCACCAGGAAGATGATGACGATCGCAAAGCCGAAGGTCAGCGCCATGCCGCTGGAATTCTCTTCCAGCGTTGCGGCTTCGGCAAGCGGCAGCAGACGCGCGCCGGGCGGCAGCAGCGGCTCAGCCATCTGCGTGACGTTCTTCACCGCATCGCCGAGCGACATGCCGTCCTTGAGACCGGCGGTGATCGCGACCGAGGCAAGCTGCTGCTCACGGTTCAGCTGTGGCGCAACCGAGCCCTCCTTCAGCGTGGCGATGACGGACATCGGCACGATCTTGCCGTCACCGGTCTTCAGGAAGACGTTTTCGAGATCGGTCGGATCGTCGATCGGCCGCATCGTCGAAGTCAGAAGCACCGGATAGGATTCACCATTGACGAAGACGTCGACCACCGATCGTCCCTCGAGCAGTGACTGGATGGCGGTCGAAAGCCCGGTGATATCGATACCGAGATCGGAGGCCCGTTCGCGGTCGATGGCGACGGAAACCTGCGCCTGCGACGGTTCGTTGGTCAGGCGCGGCGTATCGTATTGGCCGCTCGCGTCGAGCTGCTGCACCAGCTTGGCGGCAGCGGCCGTCAGCGCCTCGTGATCATTGCCGATCAGCGCCATCTGCAACCCGCTGCCGGCGCCGCGGATGCGCAGGCTGTTCGACGAGATCGCATTGCCGCGCAGCGCCGGCACCTTTGACGCGGCCTGGTTGATGTCGCGGACGATATCGGCCTGCGTGCGGTGGCGCTCGCCCCAGGGCGCCAGCGTCAGCACCATGAAGCCGCTGTTGGAAGCACCGCCCTGGCCGGAGATCGAGAAGACGTTCCTGATATCGCCGCTGTCGACGAGCGGCTGCAAGTATTCTTCCACCAGCTGCAGCTTGTCGCGCGTATATTCGAGGCTGGAGCCCTGCGGCGTCGTCAGCCGCATCATCACCATGGCGCGGTCCTCCTCCGGCGTCAGCTCGCTCCTGACCGTGCCGAAAGCGACAACGGCTGCAGCGCCGAAGATGAGCGAGAAGACGATGACGACGACAGGCGCGCCCAGGCAGGCATGCAGCGCCCATTTATAAATGCTGGCGAAGGCCTCGCCGAAGCGGCCGAGCAGCCCGTGATCCTCGATCATCGGCTTGGTCAGCATGCGAGAGGCGAGCATCGGACACAGCGTCAGCGCCACGATCGACGACAGGCCGACCGAGAAGGCAAGCACGAAGCCGAATTCGCGGAACAGGCCACCTACCTGCCCCGGCAGGAAGGACAGCGGAATGAAGACGGCAGCGAGCGTGGCCGTCGTCGCGATGACGGCGAAGAACACTTCGCGCGTGCCGAGCACGGCCGCCGCGCGCGGACCCATGCCCTCGGAGCGGCGGCGCACGATGTTTTCGAGCACGACGATGGCGTCGTCGACCACGAGACCGGTCGCAAGCACGATAGCAAGCAGCGTCAGGATGTTGATCGAGAAGCCGACCATATAGATCGCCGCGAGTGTCCCGATCAGCGCCACCGGCATTGAGACGGACGGGATCAGCGTCGCACGCCAGTCGCGCAGGAAGAGATAGATGACGACGGTGACGATGACGGCCGACAAAAGCAGCGCCAGCACCACTTCGTGGATGGCGCCCTCGATGAACACGGCGTCGTCGCTGGTGATCGCGATCGTGGTGCCCTTCGGCAGCGTCTTGGAAAGCTGGTCGACGGCAGCGTGAATGCCGGTGGAAATATTCAGCGTGTTCGACTGCGCCTGGCGGATGATGCCGAGGCCGATGCCCGGCTTGCCATTGGAGCGCAGCGCCGTCTCGCCGTCGCGCGGTCCGAGCGTCACGGTCGCAACGTCACCGAGGCGCACATTGTGCTGCAGGATGACGTTCTGGAAGTCATCGGGCGTCTGCAGGCTGGCCGTGGCACGCACCACGATATCCTGCATCGGGCTCTTCAGCGAACCGGCCGGCACATCGAGCGCGGCATTGTCGAGCGCCTTGGTGAGATCGCCGATGGTCAGCCCGCGGCTTGCAAGCGCGCTCTGATCGACGTCGACGCGGAAGACCTTTTCCTGATCGCCGTATTCCTCGACATCGGCAACGCCATCGACAGAGGCCAGGCGATCGACCACCTCGTTCTCGACGAGCAATGTCAGATCGTCCATGTTGAGCGTATCCGACGTCACCGCAAGGCGCATGATCGCCGAGGAATCCGAGTCAGCCTTGACGATCTGCGGCGCATCCGCCTCATCGGGCAGGTTCTGGGCGATGCGGCCGATCGCGTCGCGCACGTCGTTGGCAGCAACGGCCAGATCGACGGAATCGGAAAATTCCAGCGTCACGCGGCTCTGACCGAACTGGGAACTGGAAGAGATGGATTTGAGGCCGCTGACGCGGGCGACGGCACCTTCGATGACCTTGGTCAATTCCTGGTCGATCGTCTGCGGCGAAGCGCCGTCGAAGGTCGTGCGCACGGTCACCACCGGCCGGTCGACATCGGGCAGCTCGCGCACTTCGACGCCGACATAGGCCGCAAGACCGGCCACCACCATCAGCGTGTTGAAGACCAGCGCGAGGATCGGGCGGCGCACGAAAAGCGCGGTGAAAGTCGCCTTGCTGGATTCCGGCTTGCCGGGGTGGATCTCGGTCACGCTCATTGGGAGGCGACCTTGTCGTTAGAGGCGATATCGGTCGCCACACGCACAGCGCCGTTCTCGCGCACGCGCTGCAGGCCCTGCGTGACGATCTGGTCGCCGTCATCAAGGTCAGCCTTGACCAGCACATAATCCGGATTGCGCTGCACGACCGTGACCCGCACCTTGTGCGACTTCTCGTCGGTCACCCGCCACACGAAGGAGCCCTGAGCATCCCACTGCACGGAGAGCGGGTTGACGGCCGGGTATTTATCGCCGGCAAACTTCATGCTGACGGCAAAGGACATGCCGGCGCGCAGCTCGTCCGAGCTGTTGTCGATCCGGCCCCGCAGGCGCAACGTGCGGCTTGCCGGGTCGATGCGGTTATCGACCGCCTCAAGCACGCCGGAGAAGACCTTGCCCGGCCGCGCCACGGACGTTGCCTCGACCGCCTGGCCGACGGAAACCGTATTGGCGAAACGCTCCGGCACCCAGTAGTCGACGAGGATTTCCGTGCGGTCGTCGAGCGTCACGATCGGCGTCGAGGTCGTGACGTTGTCGCCGATATTGACCGGCACGATGCCGACGATACCGTCGATCGGTGCGACGATATTGCGGCGCGTGAGATTGAGCTCGGCGGCCTGCAGCTGCAGCCGCGCATTCTGCTCGACGATCTCGGAATCGAAGACATCCATGCGCGACACGCTGGACTTGATGTTGTGGTAAAGGCTGGATTTCTCGAGCGCGCTGTTCAGCGCCACCTGCGCCTGCCCCTGGGCAATGACCTGCTCCTCGCTGTCGAGCTTGGCGAGAACCTGACCCTGCTTCACCATATCGCCCGACTTGATGAGGATTTCGCGGATCGTGCCGGTTGCCTGCGGCGTGACCGCGACGGAGCGGATCGCGTCGCCCGTGCCGATCGCGTTCAGCCGGTCATTGACGACGCCCTGTACCACGGCCTGGGTGACGACGAGAACGGAAGCATTGCGTCCACCACCGCCTTCGCCGCCGTTACGACGACCCTGCCCTTGCCCCTGGCCGCCCTGACCTTGGCCGCCGCCCTGCGCCTGCTGCACACCGGCATCGGCCGCTTCATCGGTCTTGGGAGCAATCCTGGAGACGAGGTTGTCGGGAATTCCGACATTGCGCATCGCATCGCCTGCGCCGGGCACAAAGTATACCCACGCGGCAAAGCCGGCGATAATCACGATAACGCAAAGTAAAAACTGCTTCCAAAAGGGCATTCACGTCTCCGGAGGGACTCGAGGTTAGACCAGGGTCGGTCGAAAGAGGCGTTGCGGGACAACGAGTCCCGTCAGGTGCGACAATATCGCACCTTTCCCCGGCCGGCAGCAAGCGTAACCACCCGTCATTACAGAATTGTAATATCAACAAAGATTGAAAATAACCCGCCCGCTCACTTTTACTTGAGCGATGCCGGGGAGCAGTTCCAGCGGCAATGTGCAGCGATTTTGCGTCCGGAACTGCGCTAGTCCCTTCCGTGTTCGAAGAACGCGGAAATGGCCTAGATACGCCTCTCCCGCCGCCACGTGCCCGGCGACACCCCATGCAGCGCCGTGAAGACCCGTGTCAGGTGGCTCTGGTCGGCAAAGCCGCAGGCGACCGCGATCTCGGCGATGGAGGCCGTGCCGAACAGCATCTGCCGCGCCTTCTCCGCCCGGTATTCCATGAGCCAGCGATGCGGCGTGCGGCCGGTCGATTTCTTGAAGGCGCGGATGAAATAGCTGGTCGAAAGCCCGCATTGCGCGGCAACATCAGATATCGTCGCCTCTCGCGCCGTCAGCGAGGCGAGGAACGCCGTCGCCATGTTGAGCTGGCGTACCGAAAGCCCGCCCGAGCGTTCCGCGGGCAAGTTGACACCGCCGTAGCGGGTCACCAGATGCGCCTGCAGCGCCAGCAGGACGTGATCGATGAAAAGCGCACTCGCATGCGCCGGCTGGCTCAACGCCGGCAGGAGCGCCATGGCAAGCCCCTGCACGACGGGATCGAGCTGTCCCTGCTTGCAATCGAGCCCCGTGAAGCCCGGCCGCCCAGCCTCGTAGCTGAAATCGGACAGGCCCTGGCGCGAGATATTGAAACGCACATTGTCGAAGGAGGAGCGATGATGGCAGCGCCATTCCTCGCCGAGATCGGTGATCGCCAGCGTTCCGGCGGAATGCCCGCCCTCGAAGACGAGCTTGCCGCTGCGCCAGAGGCGATGGCTGTCGAAGGGCTTCAACTGGGCGATGATGCTGAAGGCGTCGGCTTGGGGAATCGGCCCGCTCTCGTCATGGTCTGCGCTGTTGCTGCGCATGCGCACGATTGAAACTGCACCCGCCTGAAGCAATGAAATCTGCGGCCGAGATCTCAATTCAATTACCCCCGTTTTCGAATTGCCTCCCACTGTCATAGTCGCATGATTTCCGCTCGAAGGCCACCGAGGGATATCAAGACGGCAGCCTCTTCCCGAGGCTGCCGTCTGTAAGTCACGCAATTTCCCGGAACGTCAGGCCGCTTCCCGAAACGCCTTTTCCAGCGTGGCGATATCGAGCTTGACCATCTGTAGCATCGCTTCGGTCATCTTCGTGGCATTGCCCTTGCGTGTGCCGGTCATCATCTCGGCGAGCGCCTTGGGCACAATCTGCCAGGAGAGACCCCAGCGATCCCTGAGCCAACCGCAATGTTCGGCCATTCCGCCATTGGCCAGGAAGCCATCCCATATGCGATCGAGCTCCGCCTGATCTTCGCAGGCGACCTGCACGGAGAAGGCATGGTTGAACTGTTCGAACGGCCCGGCCTGCATGGCGGTGTAATTCTGGCCGCCGAGCGTGAATTCCACGATCTCGACACTGCCGGGAGGGCCGCTCGGAGTTTCCGCCGGCACGATGGTGATCTCGCCGATCGAGGAATCGGGCACCAGCGAGACATAGAATTCAACCGCCTCGCGGGCGCCTTCGGCAAACCAGAGATGCGAAATGACCTTGACCATGAAACGTCCTCCTTTTGGTCATCGTTCACGGCACTAGGACGCGTGAGCCCTGCCCATCCCGACAGGGCCGAGCAAGAATTTTATCGGCTCCCTTTTCTGCATCTCAGGGGCTTTCCGCATGCCTCCGAAGCCCAGAGCAATTTTCGACAAAAAAGGGTCAGAACCGACAATCTGATTTGGCTTTTGCCAAGTAGGTTCGCCGTCAATTCGCGGCCCTGCACTTGCGGGAAAGCGATGCCGGCCGATGCCCGCAAACTCCGATAGCGGGCGCTCGGCGGTCCAATTCCTGCCTTCAAGGCCTCATGACCAGGGAGAACGATAATGTCCAAATATCTTGAAGTCCTCACACCCCAGAACAGCCAGCTCATCTTCATCGACCAGCAGCCGCAGATGGCCTTCGGCGTACAGTCCATCGATCGCCAGACCCTGAAGAACAATGTCGTCGGCCTCGCCAAGGCCGCCAAGACCTTCAAGGTGCCGACCACCATCACCACGGTCGAAACCGAGGCCTTTTCCGGCCATACCTATCCGGAACTGCTGGCAGTCTTCCCCGAAAACACGATTCTCGAACGCTCCTCAATGAACTCCTGGGACGACCAGAACGTCCGCGACGCGCTGGCAAAAAACGCCGCCAACGGCCGCAAGAAAGTCGTCGTTTCAGGCCTCTGGACCGAAGTCTGCAACACCACCTTCGCGCTCTCCTGCATGCACGACACCGATTACGAGATCTACATGGTCGCCGATGCCTCGGGCGGCACGTCTGCCGATGCGCATAAATACGCCATGGACCGCATGGTGCAGGCCGGCTGCGTACCCGTCACCTGGCAGCAGGTGCTGCTGGAGTGGCAGCGCGACTGGGCACGCCGCGAAACCTATGACGCCGTGACTGCTATCGTGAAGGAACATTCCGGCGCCTACGGCATGGGCGTCGATTACGCCTATACGCATGTCCACAAGGCGCCCGAGCGCGTCAAGCATGGCGAGCGCATCGGCCCGAACCCTGCCAAGTGAGCTTGATCGGCGGGAGCGGCGCGCCCGCTTCCGCCCACCACTGCATGCCGAAATGAATCGAGGACACCATGAAAATCTATCTCTTCTCCCTCGGAGCCGGCCTTCTCGTCGGCATCGTCTACAGCCTGCTCAACGTCCGCTCGCCGGCCCCGCCGGTCATAGCGCTCGTCGGCCTGCTCGGCATCCTCGTCGGCGAGCAGGTCATCCCGTTCGCCAAGACGCTGATCAACAAGGAGCCGGCGGCTGTTTCGTGGCTGAACCAGATCAAGCCGCACATGTTCGGCCACCTGCCGAAGGGCGGCCAGCTCTCAGAGATCAAGGCCGCCGACGTCACGCCTTCCGACAAGGTCTGATACGCGCTCTCGCTCGAGGACGAAGACAATGGAAAATACGATCGCCGACCTCATCCTGCACCACGGTCTGATCACAACGCTCGACCGCTCCAATCCGGCCGCGAGCGCCGTCGCCGTCAAGGACGGCAGGTTCCTCGCCGTCGGCCACGAGGCCGAGATCATGGCGCTCAAGGGACCGGAAACGAAGGTGATCGATCTCAAGGGCAAGCGCGTGCTTCCCGGCCTGATCGACAACCACACCCACGTCATCAGAGGCGGGCTGAATTTCAACATGGAGCTGCGCTGGGACGGCGTGCGCTCGCTCGCCGACGCCATGGATATGCTGAAGCGCCAGGTGGCAATCACCCCACCGCCGCAATGGGTCCGCGTCGTCGGCGGTTTCACCGAACATCAGTTTGCCGAAAAGCGCCTGCCGACGATCGAAGAGATCAATGTGATCGCGCCGGATACTCCTGTCTTCATCCTGCATCTTTATGACCGCGCGCTGCTGAATGGCGCGGCCCTGCGCGCCGTCGGTTACACCAAGGACACGCCGAACCCGCCCGGTGGCGAGATCACCCGCGATGCGAACGGCAACCTGACCGGCCTGCTGCTCGCCAAGCCCAATGCCGGCATTCTCTATGCAACGCTCGCCAAAGGGCCGAAGCTGCCCTTCGACTATCAGGTCAATTCCACCCGCCATTTCATGCGTGAATTGAACCGCCTCGGGGTAACAGGCGTCATCGATGCCGGCGGCGGCTTCCAGAACTACCCCGACGACTATGCCGTCATCCAGAAGCTCGCCGACGAAGGCCAGATGACTGTGCGCCTCGCCTATAATCTCTTCACCCAGAAGCCGAAGCAGGAGAAGGACGACTTCCTGAACTGGACCGCTTCGGTGAAATACAAACAGGGCAACGACTATTTCCGCCATAATGGCGCCGGCGAAATGCTGGTCTTCTCCGCTGCCGATTTCGAGGACTTCCGACAGCCGCGCCCCGACATGCCACCGGAAATGGAGGGCGAGCTGGAAGAGGTCGTGCGCGTGCTCGCCGAAAACCGCTGGCCCTGGCGGATGCACGCAACCTATGACGAGACGATCAGCCGCGCGCTCGATGTCTTCGAGAAGGTCAATCAGGATATCCCGCTCGAAGGCCTCAACTGGTTCTTCGACCATGCCGAGACGATTTCCGAACAGTCGATCGACCGGATCGCAGCGCTTGGCGGCGGCATCGCCGTGCAGCACCGCATGGCCTATCAGGGCGAATATTTCGTCGAGCGCTATGGTGTGGGTGCGGCCGAAGCCACCCCGCCCGTTGCCCGCATGCTGGAAAAGGGCGTCAAGGTTTCCGCCGGCACCGATGCCACCCGCGTCGCCTCCTATAATCCCTGGGTGTCGCTCTCCTGGATGATCACGGGCCGCACCGTCGGCGGCATGGCGATCTATCCGCGCCGCAACTGCCTCGACCGCGAAACGGCCCTGCGCATGTGGACGGAAAACGTCACCTGGTTCTCCAACGAGGAAGGCAAGAAAGGCCGCATCGAGAAGGGCCAGTTCGCCGATCTCATCGTGCCGGACAAGGATTTCTTCGCCTGCGCCGAAGAGGAGATCTCCCTCCTCACCTCGGACCTGACCATGGTCGGCGGCAAGATCGTCTATGGATCAGGCACTTTCGCGAGCCTCGATGAAAACCCGGTCCCGCCGGCCATGCCCGACTGGTCGCCGGTGCGCAGCTTCAAAGGCTATGCCGCCTGGGGCGAACCCGAAGGTGCCGGCAAGAACTCGCTGCACCGCCGCCTGATCTCGTCCTGCGGCTGTGCCAACGATTGCAATGTCCATGGTCATGCCCACGCCGGTGCCTGGGGCTCGAAGGCGCCGGTCTCCGATCTCAAGAGCTTCTGGGGCGCGCTCGGCTGCGCCTGCTGGGCCGTCTGAGGATCGATCCGATGCATGCCCTTGAAATCCAACTTGCATCCCTCGCCCGTCCTCTTTTCAGCGCGCCATGGATGCGTTTTATCGCCTATCTCGGCCTCTGCGCCGCCTATCTGCAGGGCGGCCTTAACAAGCTCACGGATTTTCCGGGCGCGATCGGCGAAATGACTCATTTCGGCCTATCGCCCGCCTCGCTCTTCGCCGTGTTCGTCATCGCCCTGGAGCTTGCTGCCTCACTCATGATTCTCACCGGCCTTTTTCGATGGCTGGGCGCGCTCGCCCTCGGCGCCTTCACGCTGATGGCCACCTTCCTGGCCCTGCGTTTCTGGGAATTGCCTCAGGGAATGGAGCGCTTCATGGCAGCCAATTCCTTCTTTGAACATCTGGGCCTCGTCGGCGGCTTCCTGCTCGTCACCTGGCTCGATCTCAGGGAAAAAGCATAGGGCAACCTGCACCAAAGCATCACTTCCGCTGACCCCTGCAAACATGTTTCCTGACCGTGCCAGCACCACGGTGCAACCCATCCGCCCCAGGGCACAGATCCTCCCAACCCCAGCATAGGACAAATTCAATGCCGACGATCACCACCAAGGACGGAACGACGATTTATTACCAGGATTGGGGCAACGGCCAGCCGATCCTCTTCTCCCACGGTTGGCCTCTGTCGGGCGATGCCTGGGAAGTCCAGATGCTCTACTTTGCCCAGCAGGGCTACCGCGTTATCGCCCATGACCGCCGCGGACACGGCAAGTCCTCCCAGCCGTGGAACGGCAACAATATGGATCAGTATGCCGATGACCTCGCCGAGCTCATTGAGAAGCTCGATCTGAAGAACCTCATCATGATCGGCCATTCCACCGGCGGCGGCGAAGTCGCCCATTATATCGGCCGCCACGGCACGAGCCGCGTCGCCAAGGTCGTGCTCGTCGGCGCCGTTCCGCCGCTGATGCTGAAGACGCCAGCCAATCCCGAGGGCACGCCGATCGAAGTCTTCGACGGCATCCGCAAGGGCACGGCCGGCGACCGATCGCAATTCTACCGCGACCTCACCATCCCCTTCTATGGCTTCAACCGCGACGGCGCCAAGGTCAATGAAGGCCTGCGCGAAACCTTCTGGCTGATGGGCATGGCCGGCGGCATCAAGGGCCATTACGACTGCATCCATGAATTTTCCGAGGTCGATTACAGTGAAGACCTCCAGAAGATCGACGTTCCGGCCCTGCTCATCCACGGCGACGACGACCAGATCGTGCCGATCAAGGCCGCTGCCGAAAAGGGTATCAAGCTTCTGAAAAACGGCACGCTGAAGGTCTATCCGGGTGCCCCGCACGGCCTCGCCCAGACGGAAGCCGACAAGTTCAACGCCGACGTCCTCGCCTTCATCAAGGCGTAAACCTCGAACGCACCGAATGAATGGCCGGCCAGGCCGCAGGAGATCGCATATGCTTCGTCTATCGTTAGTCCTTGTTGCCCTTCTCGGCCTGGCCGGCACCCCGGCACTGGCCGCCTCGCCGCAATTCGGCGTCGGCGCGCAATATGATACGACCCATGTCTATGTCGCCCCAGGCGACGTGGACGCCTTTGCCAAGAGCTTCCTCGCCACGTTCGGCGGTACCAGCACCAGGCAGGTGACGGCGACCGTCACGCCGACGCCAAGCATCACCAGCTCGCAGCTCCTGCAGACGCCATCAGGCACCGTCTCGCTCTTCGGCTTCAAGACGCCGGTCCCCTATCCCTTCGGCACCGAACGATCAGGCTATCTCGTCACCGACCTCGACAAGGCGATAACAGCCGCAAAGGCAGCTGGTGCCGATGTCATCGTCACGCCCTTCCCGGACCCGATCGGCCGCGATGCCGTCATCCAGTGGCCGGGCGGTGTCAACACGCAGCTTTACTGGCACACGACCGTGCCGAACTATCCGGCCTTCACAACGATCCCGGAAAACCGCGTCTATGTGTCGGCCGGTCGCGTCGCCGCCTTCACCCATGCCTTCCTCGCCTTCTCTCATGGCAAGGTCGTATCGGATGAACGGAAGGCACCGGGCATCGAAATCGGCCTGCCGGATCAGACCTTCCACCGGCTGCGCATCGACTCCATCTTCGGCCGCATGACGGTGCTCGTCACCGATGGCCACCTGCCCTTCCCCTATGGCCGCGAGATGACGGGATATGAGACTGCCGATCTCGACGCGACGCTCCGGAAGGCTAGGGATAGCGGCGCCGAAATCCTCGTTGCGCCCTATCAATCCGGCGACCGCCGCGCCGCCATGGTGGAATTCCCGGGCGGCTATATTGCCGAAATCCATGCCGTCGCGGCAAAGTAACGACACTAAACGACAAGAGGGAAAAACGATGCGCCCAGCCCTGCCCGTACTTCTGAGCCTCACCGGCGGTTATGTCGATACCGCCGGGTTCCTGGCGCTCGGCGGTCTCTTCCCCGCCCATGTCACCGGCAACTTCGTGACATTGGGTGCAGCGCTGACCCACGGCACGACGGGCATCATCGCCAAGCTGCTGGCGCTGCCGGTCTTCTGCCTGACGATCCTCCTGCTGCGCTACCTCACGCACGATGTGCCGCCCGGCGACGAGAAGGGCCTGCGCGTCCTGCTCGTCATAAAGCTTCTCTTCCTGATTGCCGGCGGCGCCTGCGCCATCTGGCTTTCCCCCTTCACCAATCCCGATGGACTGCCGCTGGTCGCAACCGGCATGCTGCTTATCATCGCCATGGCGATCCAGAACGCCGCCCATCGCATCCATCTCGGCGCCTCACCGCCGAGCACGCTGATGACCGGCACCACGACACAGATCATGATCGACCTCGCCGACCTCGCCCATGGCAGCGCCGGCGATCAGGCAAAGCCCGTAAAGAGCCGCCTGTCGCATATGGTGGTCGCCGTCTTCGCCTTCGCGCTCGGCTGCGGCCTTGCCGCCCTGCTGTATGCCACGGTCGGCGCCTGGTGTTTTGCTCTGCCGCCGCTTTTTGCGCTGGTTTCGGTCTGCGTCGCCTTCGCGGTCCGCAAACTGCCTGAAGTATCCCGCGCATAACGATGCAGCGGTTTTGCTATGACGACATGTGTAAAACAAGGACTTGAGGATAGCTGAGCCGCTGGGAATGAAAGCAGAACAACTTTCTGGTCTTTCCCTCCCGAATCACTACATTACGCGGCATGAGCAATAGTTTCGACGATATGCCCTTCTTCGACGAGGAACCGGGCGATGCGCCGCGCAAGCAGCAGCCTGCAGCACCTGTCCCAAGGGCGCCGGCTGCCGGCGGCGGCATTGCCGCCCGCGCCATGGCGGCTCGCGATGGCGGTCGCCCCGATTATCTTGGCGGACTCAACCCGGAACAGCGCGAAGCGGTCGAGACGCTGGAAGGCCCCGTCCTCGTGCTCGCCGGCGCCGGCACCGGCAAGACCCGCGTTCTGACCACCCGCATTGCCCATATTCTTTCGACCGGCCGCGCCTTCCCCTCACAGATCCTCGCCGTAACCTTCACCAACAAGGCCGCCCGCGAGATGAAGGAGCGCATCGCGCTTCTCGTCGGCGGCGCCGTCGAAGGCATGCCCTGGCTCGGCACCTTTCACTCGATCGGCGTCAAGCTCTTGCGCCGCCATGCCGAACTCGTCGGCCTGCGCTCCGATTTCACCATTCTCGATACCGACGATGTGATCCGCCTCATCAAGCAGATCATCCAGGCCGAAGGCCTCGACGACAAGCGCTGGCCGGCCAAGCAGTTCGCCGGCATGATCGATACCTGGAAGAATAAGGGCCTCGGCCCCGCTGATATTCCGGAGGGTGACGCCCGCGCCTTCGCCAATGGCCGCGGCCGCGACCTCTACTTCGCCTATCAGAACCGCCTATCGACGCTGAACGCCTGCGATTTCGGCGATCTCCTGATGCATCCGATCGCGATCTTCCGCAAGCAGCCGGATCTCTTGAAGGAATATCACCAGAAGTTCCGCTATATCCTCGTCGACGAGTATCAGGATACCAACACCGCACAATATATGTGGCTGCGGCTTCTCGCCCAGCGTGCCAAGGGCGAGCCGCAGAATGTCTGCTGCGTCGGTGACGACGACCAGTCGATCTATGGCTGGCGTGGTGCGGAAGTGGACAATATCCTGCGCTTCGAAAAGGATTTTCCGGGCGCCAAGGTCATCAAGCTGGAGCGCAACTATCGTTCGACGGCTCATATTCTCGGTGCCGCCGCCCATCTCATCACCCATAACGAAGGCCGCCTCGGCAAGACGCTCTTCACCGATCGCTCCGATCCAGATGACGTCAAAGTGCAGGTCCATGCCTCATGGGATTCCGAAGAGGAAGCCCGCGCCATCGGCGAGGAAATCGAGCGCCTGCAGCGCGGCGATGCGGACGGCAAGAAACATCTGCTGAACGACATGGCGATCCTGGTCCGCGCCTCCTTCCAGATGCGCGAGTTCGAAGACCGCTTCGTCACGCTCGGCCTGAACTACCGCGTCATCGGCGGCCCGCGCTTCTATGAGCGCCTCGAAATCCGCGATGCCATGGCCTATTTCCGCCTCGTCGCCCAGCCGGCCGACGACCTCGCCTTCGAGCGCATCATCAACACGCCGAAGCGCGGCCTCGGCGATACGACGGTACGCGCCCTTCACGATTACGCCCGCGCCCGCGACATCCCGATGCTCGCGGCCGCCGCCGACATGATCGAGACGGACGAGCTGAAACCAAAGGCCCGCAAGGCCCTCTTCGACGTGATTCAATCTTTCCGCCGATGGCAGGAACTGCTTGAAAACACACCACATACCGAGCTTGCCGAACAGATCCTCGAAGAGTCCGGCTATACCGATATGTGGAAGAACGACAAGAGCGCCGAAGCGCCGGGCCGCCTTGAAAACCTCAAGGAACTCATCCGTTCCATGGAAGGCTTCGAATCCATGCGCGGCTTCCTGGAGCACGTCTCGCTCGTCATGGATGCCGAGACCAATGAAAATCTCGACGCTGTCTCCATCATGACGCTGCACTCGGCCAAGGGCCTGGAATTCGACACGGTCTTTCTGCCCGGCTGGGAAGAAGGCCTCTTTCCGCATCAGCGTTCCCTCGACGAATCCGGCCGCGCCGGCCTCGAGGAAGAACGCCGCCTCGCCTATGTCGGCATCACCCGCGCCAAGCACCGCTGCCACATCTGGTTCGTCTCCAACCGCCGCATCCACGGCCTGTGGCAATCGACCATCCCCTCACGCTTCCTCGACGAACTGCCGGAAACCCATGTGGAAGTGGCCGAGATGGAGCAGAACTATGGCGGCTACGGCCGCGGCGGCGGTTACGGCCAGTCGCGCTTCGACAAGGCCGACCCCTTCTCCAACTCCTATTCCACCCCCGGCTGGAAACGCGCCCAGCAGAACAAGACCGACGCCACCCGCGACAACTGGGGCACCCGCTCCGGTCATGCCGTGGAACGCATCGGATACGGTGAAAGCGGCCCGCGCGGCCGCATCATCGAGGGCGAACTGGTGGCGAAATCCACCGCCACCGAACCCTCGCGCTTCGCCCTCGGCGACCGCGTCTTCCACATCAAATTCGGCAACGGCTCGATATCCGGCATCGAAGGCAACAAGCTGACGATCGACTTCGACCGCGCCGGTCAGAAGCGCGTGCTGGACGGGTTTGTGGAGCGGGTCTGACCGCTCCACTGCGTCGGTGCCTTGTCCGGAATCATAGGCGCAGCAGCCCGCAGTTCTCCAGATGACAAAACGCCGCTTTGACCCGACTCGCAAACAGGCATAGCCCGGTCACTGCCCGCCCATGAAAGGCAGGCTTCACAAGACCTTCAGAGGAGGTTCAAGTGACCAGTGTTTCAGCTCTGGGCAGTACGCTGACCCAGTATAAAGCCCCCCTCAATCCCCTCGACACGAATGGCGACGGTGTCGTCTCTGCAGATGAGCTCGCCGCCGCTTCCCAATCCTCAACAGCCAAATCCTCGACCGCCAGTACCTCGTCCAACGGCGATGACTCCTCCTCCGGTACCGATGTCGTCCAGAAGATCACAGCCGATATTCTGGCGCTCATGCTCTCACTCCAGAAGAGCGACGACAGCGACAGCCAGTCCGGCACCGATGACAATGGTGACAAGTCCAAGGGCGCACTCTCTGCCCTGGATTCGAATGGCGACGGCAAGTTGACCACGTCGGAAATCCTTGCCGCCGACCCGCAGAAGATTGCCGCCGCCGGCGGTGACGACGATGACAGCGGCCTGATGGCCAAAGTCCTGACCGACATGCAGACGGCACTTCGCGCATACCAGACAACCTACGGCGCTTCGCCTGCCGCCACCGGCGACGGCGACCAGACGGCCTGATCTCATGAGGCTCCGCCGGGGGAGCCTCGATGAACGGGCAATACGCTTTCCTCAGTCGCAGAGACAGCCTCCCTTCGCCAGCGGCTTGTGCTGGCTTGATTTGTCGGAGAGGTTGCTGGCATGGTTCTTCAGAGCGCCTCGGAGGAGGCAGTCGCGGCCTACCTCGATAACATCACCGTCACAAACATGGGGCTGGGACCTGTTAACGATACGATTGACGGCGCATCGGTTCGAACTGCTGACGCGATAGCCGCATATCTTCGAACCAGATCCAACGACATATGAGATATCCAATGACAGCAATACCGACGCTTCAAACCGAGCGCCTGATCCTCCGGCCTCCTACTATGGAAGACTGGCCGGACTACCACGCGCTGATGATCTCCGACCGCGCCCTCTATATGGGCGGCCCGCATTCGACCAAGGCCGCCTGGGGCATGTTCTGCCATGACGTCGCCCTATGGGCACTGATGGGCCACGGCGCCCTGATGATGGAGGAGCGCGCCACAGGACAATGCCTTGGCCAGGTTGGCATCAATCACGGCCCGCTGTTTCCCGAGAAGGAACTGGGCTGGCTCGTCTATCCGCAGGCCGAGGGCAAAGGTTACGCCTATGAGGCAGCCGTTGCCTTGCGCGACTGGGCCTTTACGGTGCGAGGCCTGAAAACACTGGTGAGCTATATCGCGTCTCCCAATGTGAGGTCGATTCGGCTCGCCGAGCGGCTGGGCGCGGTGCCGGATATAACGTCGGCGCGCCAGGATGGCGATTCCGACGATCTGGTCTTCAGGCATCCGGCTCCTTAGCGCATGCACAAATCCTAATGGAAAACGCGAAATACTTGCCACTTTCGCGTATTACGCGAGCGCCATCGGAAAAATACGTTGATGTAGCCATTTGACACTCTCGATACGAGAAATAGCACTTGCGCCTTGCCCCCCGGAAATCCACTAGTTGATTGTGCTGGTACCGGTCGGCATTTTGCGGTGCGGTATGCGTAAGGGATAGCTTGATGAAGGCGTTGCTGCTGGTCGATATTCAGAATGGCTTCTGTCCCGGAGGCAACCTGCCGGTTCTGGATGGGCATGAAGTCGTTCCCGTCGCCAACAGCCTCATCGACAGCGGCAAATACGATCTCATCGTCGCCTCGCAGGACTGGCACCCGGCTGACCACGGCAGCTTCGCCTCCTCCCATCCGGACAAGAAGCCTTTCGAGATGGGCGAACTCTCCGGCAAACCGCAGATGTTGTGGCCGGATCACTGCGTGCAATACACGCGCGATGCCGAGTTGCACCCCGAGCTCCACTCTGCCCAAATCGACCTCATCCAGCAGAAGGGCGAAAACAAGAACGTCGACAGCTATTCCGCCTTCCGCGACAACGATCAGTATGCCGTGACAGGCCTGGCCGATTTCCTGGTCGATCAGGGTGTCACCGAACTCGACGTCTGCGGGCTTGCGACCGATTATTGCGTAAAATTCTCTGCGCTCGATGCGCTGGAGCTGATCCCTGGCGTCAAAGTCCGCTTTGTCGAGGACGCAAGCCGCGGTATCAGCCCCGAAGGTGTCGCCGCGGCCATCGACGAGATGCGCGCAAGGGGAATCGATATCGTCAACAGTGCCGATATTCTCTCCGCCTGATTAGCTGTTCTTTTCGCCCTCGCGCTCCAAGAGATAGATCTCCTCTCCGAAATCCTCCATCTTCTTCAGGAAGGCGGCGTGGGCATCCCTCAAGCCGCGATTATAGAAATAGGGTCCGATCTTCTCGGCGAAAAAGTCCAGCAGGAACTCGGCCGGCAGCACGCCGATCGGGTCGAGCTCGCGATCGAAATATTGGCGGATGTGCGAAACGATCTCCGCCTTTTCTTCCTTCGTAAATTCGATCTTCTTCATTGTCTCCCTCGCCTCGCCGGTGACATAAACCGGTAACGCTTCAACAAAATCGATTGGTGAATCAAGGAAATTCAATTGCCGCAGCAGGTGAGACACCATAGAGGGAAATTTCAATTCCAACAGGATTTAATCCCATGAATCGCGCCGGCTTTGTCGAAGGTTTGCGGGGCGGCTTTGCCGTGGCGCTCGCTTCTGCCCCCTTCGGAGCCCTGTTCGGCGCCCTCGCCGCCGAGCAGGGCATGTCGCTCTCCGAACTCACCTTCATGAGCGCCACCGTCTATGCGGGCGCAAGCCAGATGGTCGGCATCGAGCTCTTCGGCCATGACGTCCAGGCCTGGGTGATCGTGCTGTCGATCCTCGCCGTCAACTTCCGCCACGTGCTCTATTCGGCGGCGATCGCCCGCTATATTGGGCATTTCACTCCGCTGCAGAAGTTCTTCACCTTCTTCCTGCTGGTCGATCCGCAATTTGCCGAGACCGTCAAGCGTGGCGAGGCAGGTCAGCCCGTCACCTTCATCTGGTATCTCGGTTTCGGCATCATCATCTACATCCCCTGGGTCCTCATCAGCCTCATCGGCGGCATGCTCGGCTCCTTCATCGGAGATCCGAAGATGATCGGCCTCGATATCCTGCTGCCGGCCTATTTCCTCGCCATCGTCCTCGGCTTCCGCAAGCGCGACAATTTTCTGGCCGTGGCGCTGACGAGCGCCGTCGCCTCGGTCATTGCCTATCATTTTGTCGGTTCCCCATGGCATGTGAGCCTGGGGGCTGCGGCCGGCATCCTGCTTGCCGCCCTCCTGCCCCTGCCTGCCGAGGAGCCGGATCTCGAAGCCGACGCCCTCAACACCGAAAACCACGAGGTCTGAGATGGAATTCGATCTCCACATGGCTCTCGTGATCCTGGCCGCGGCGGCCGCGACCTTCGCGACCCGTATCGGCGGCTACATCATGATCACCAAGATGAAACGCATTCCGCCGCGCATGGAAGCGGCATTGAATGCCGTGCCGGCCGCGGTCCTGACAACGCTCGTCGCCCCCGCCTTCTTCATCGGCGGCTGGGATTCGAAACTGGCGCTCGCAGTCGCCCTCATCATCGGCCTGCGCTTCTCGCACACCTGGATGCTCGTGGCCGCCTGGATCATCGTGATGATCTGGCGGCACACGATCGGTCTCTAAACCCTCAATACTCGAGCGGCAGAGTCGCATTCTCCAGCCACGCCTTGACGTCATGATCGTGGATCAGCGGCATCAGCGCCTCGCGCGTCTGGCGGTGGTATTCGTTGAACCAGTGCAGCTCGTCACGCGTCAGCAATTCGGGAATGACGATGTTGCGGTCGATCGGGCAGAAGGTCAGCGTCTCGAAGCCAAGCATCGGCATGTCGCCGCCTTCGATCGCCTCGGCTTCCCGCACATAGATCAGGTTTTCGATGCGGATGCCGAAATGACCCGGCCGGTAATATCCGGGTTCGTTGGAGAGAATCATGCCCGGCAGCAGTTCCTGTGTCGAAAGCCGCGAGATGCGCTGCGGCCCCTCGTGAACCGCGAGATAGGAGCCGACGCCATGGCCCGTGCCATGTGCGAAATCGGCCCCTGCCCGCCACAGCGCGATGCGCGCCAGCGGATCGAGGTCGCAGCCGCGCGTTCCCTTGGGGAAGCGCGCCGTGCTGATCTGGATCATGCCCTTCAGCACCAGCGTGAAGAAGCGCTTGTGCTCTTCACTGACGGCGCCGATGCCGACCGTACGGGTGATGTCGGTCGTGCCGTTGGTGTATTGCGCGCCGGAATCGATCAGGAAGAGCTCGCCCGGCTGGATATGCCGGTCGGTCGCCGTCGTCACCCGGTAGTGCATGATGGCCGCATGTTCGCCCGCACCCGAGATCGTGTCGAAGGAAATATCCTTCAGCGGGTTCTGCATACTCTCGCCCAGCTTAGCGCGAGCCGCCTCCAGCCGCTCGGCAGCACCGATCTCGGTGATCGTGCCGGGCTTGCTCTGAGACAGCCAATAGAGGAATTCGACCATGGCAGCGCCATCCTGCAGATGCGCGGCCGCCGAACCGTTGATCTCGACGCTGTTTTTCACCGCCCGCGGCAGCTTCGCCGGATCGGCACCCTCGACCACCTCGCCACCCGCCTTGCGGATGATCTCGGCAAGCGCATAGGAGGCGATATCCGGATCGATGAGGATACGGCCGCCACCCCTGGCGACTTCAGTGAGCTTTTCGTCCAGCAGCGATGGCGCAAGCTGGGTGGCGATCTGCGCGAGATAAGCTTCCGGCTCGATGCCGGTCTTGCGCTTGTCGAGGAAGAGCTCCGCCTTCCCCTCGGCATGGATGATGGCGCGCGCCAGCGGATGCGGCGTATGCGGCACGTCGGCGCCACGAATGTTGAAGATCCAGGCGATGGAGGACGGATCGGCAATCAGCACCGCTTTGAGGTTCTTCTTGCCGAGATCGGCGGCGATCGTCGCGATCTTGTCCTTGGCGAGGATGCCGGCCTGCGCAACGTTCTGGATGACAACGGCCCCAAGCGGCTCTGCCGGGCGATCTGCCCACAGCTTGTCGAGCGGATTATGCGGCAGGAAGACGAGCGAACCGCCGATCTCAGACAGCGCCTTTTCGAGCTTGCGCACCTCCGCACCCGAATGCAGCCAAGGATCGATGCCGAGTCGCAGCCCGTTCTTGCCATGCGCCGGCAGCCAGACATGCGGTGGCTCGTTGACGAGATCCCCGCCGGTAAAGACTGCGCCGTCCACCTGTTCGGCGAGCTGAGTCACGTAACGTCCGTCGACATAGACGATCGCTTCCGTTCGGGTAATCAGCGCGACGCCCGCCGAACCGGTGAAACCCGTCAGCCAGGACAGCCGCTCCGCGCAGGCCGGCACATATTCGCCGTTGAATTCATCGGCGCGCGGCACGAGAAACGCATCGATGCCGAGCGCATCGAAACTGGCGCGGAGTGCGGAAACCCGTTCCCTGCCGAACTGCGGCGTGGAGGTGACTTCGAAAGACTGGAACATGCTGAAAACCCGAATGAATGAAACGAATCCGGTTAATGGGATAGCGGCCATGTTAGCGAATTTTCAGTCATTGGGGAGAAAAAGCGACGCGAAGCGCTTGGAAGCTGCCGGCCGCCCATTAATTTGGCAGAAATGTGTCTCGATGTGGGAAACTGGCACGCTTCATGCATTGCGCACATGGCTCCCATGAAACAAACCCTCTGCCGCTGCATGCAGGAATAGCTATATACGGCACATCGAACGGTTCACGACGAACCACCAACAAAGGATTTTTTGAAATGACCGCCTCTCTCTCGCGCTTCGCTTACAGCAGCCCGGTACAGGCTGGCGAACGCCAGACTGTGCGTCATGTCATCGGCGCCCGCCGCCCGCAGAATGAGGACAGCCTCAAGATGCTCGCAGCCGGCCAGCGTTCCACGCGCCACAAGGGCGCACCGAGCTACGCATTCTGAGCTTAAAGCCTGTCCGATCCTCCTCCCTCCACCGGACCGGCCTATCGGAATGAAGTAGAGCCCGCTTGAGCATCTCCTCCTCCTTCGAGCTCGCGGGCATGACCGGATTTAAATGCCGGTTTAAGGCGGTGTCACTGACACCGCCTTTTTTCTTGCCTCTATTCCTGGAAAAACGTGCGTAGAAGAGATCAGGGACGATCCAGATGGATCGTCACCCAGCCGTTGCGCCAGATGGTGCGCACATGGCGAAGCTTGGCGCCATTATAGGCGGCCAGCACCTTCCAGCGCTGCGAGGCGAGAATGCCGGACAGAATCACCGATCCGCCCGGCGCCAGATTGGTGACGAGCTGCGGCGCCATCTTGATCAGCGGCCGCGCCAGGATATTGGCGATGATCAGGTCGAACGGCCCATGCTCGGAAAAAGCCGTCGAGTGAAAGCCCGGTGCCGTCACAGTGCTGATGCCGCTGGTGATGCCATTGCGGCGAACATTCTCGGCCGCAACGCGCACAGCGATCGGGTCAATATCGGTCGCGAGTACAGGAATATTGCGGAGCTTGCGCACGGCAATCGCCAATACGCCGCTGCCAGTACCGAGATCCAGCGCGTTGCGCACCGTGCGGGCACGCAGCACCCGATCGATCACCTCCAGACAGCCGGCTGTCGTCCCGTGATGACCGGTGCCGAAAGCCTGACCGGCATCGATTTCGATGGCGATGTCTCCCGATCGCACCTTGTCGCGGTCATGCGAGCCATGCACGAGGAAGCGCCCCGCCCTGACGGGCTTCAGCCCCTCCAGCGACTTGACCACCCAGTCCACATCCGGAATGACCTCACGCAACAGCGCGGCATCGGGAAATGTGTCCTTCAGCGCCTCTTCGATGCGAGAGCGCACCTCCGCCTCGTCCTCCGTCATCATGTAGACGGAGGCTTCCCAGATATC
>Ga0102588_1000112_pt1 | contig 135405 bp, 136 predicted proteins | sample AraplaMF_Col_mMS_FD_76854 | JGI IMG/M metagenome (GOLD analysis project Ga0102588, IMG submission 76854) | Arabidopsis root microbial communities from the University of North Carolina, USA - plate scrape MF_Col_mMS (SPADES assembly) (version 2) | ecosystem: Host-associated > Plants > Roots >...
TTCGCAGCGCCATTCGGCGCCGGCTGATTGCCGGCAGGGACGGCGGATGCGTCGTTGGTGCTCGGCGGCTGGGCACTGGCGACCTCAGCCTTCGGCGCCGTAATGATGCGGCTTGCCGTGCCCGGCTTGGAGACCATGGCGAGCAGTTCGCTGCCGCTGCCGTCCTTCGGCACGGAAACGGTCGCGACTTCTTCCGAGAGAGTGGTCTTGCCGTCCGTGCCCGTCACTTTCAGCACGAGTTGATGGTCGCCGGCGGGAAGCGGATTGTCGAGAACGGCGGCAAAATCGCCGGTGCCGTCGACATCGGTCGTCACGACCACCTTGTCGCCGTCAAGCACTTCCAGCTTGCCGTGCGGTTCGGCCGAGCCGGCAATGACGGTCGAACCATCGGGCTCGACGCGCAGCACATCGAACGCCGGGATCTTCGGGCCGGTGTCGGAAGCGGTATCGGCTGCAGGTTCCGGCGCACCGGTCAGCGCGGCTTCGGCCTTTGCGAGTGCGGCCAGCGCGTCGGCGGCATTTTCAGGCAGATTCTGGATGATGTCGCGCGCCTTGCCTGCACCGTCCTTGGCCTTGGAGACGAGGCCTGCGGTTGCGGTGTCGAGACCGTCAGGGGCGGCGAAATCGACGATCGCGGTCAGCGCATTCACGGCTGCTGTCTTGGCACCTGCAAGCGCATCGGCGGCCGGCACCTTGCCATCGGCAAACAGCGCTTTCAGGCCGGAGAGAGACTGGCCGGCATCGGCGGTGAGGCTGCCGATCTTCTGGACGGCGGCTGCGGCATCCACAACAGCCGAGCGGGAAGTCTTAGACGCTTCGTTAACCGTATTGTTGACCTCGGTGCCGGCCTGGTTGATGGCGTCACCAACCTTCGCCACATCAGAGCCGAGCCGGGGCATGACGAAAAACACCATCAGTATGATTGCGATTACGAGCACTGCGAGGGCCAGCAAGCCGGCACGGTTTTTCATCATTACGTCTCCCAAGGCGGCAAATTGCCGTAGTATCCAGAAATTGCTAGCGATTCCCGTTGCTTTTCACAAGCATTCAAAGCAATTACATAAGCCCGGCACGCCGCTTTTCAGTCAATTTTCTTGACTGCATTGAAATGGAATAGTTGTTTTTCCCTTATGACCGAACAATCTGTATCGATTCGATCCATCTGCGTTTACTGCGGCTCTCGGCCGGGACGCGATCCTGCCCATATGGCTGCCGGCCGCGCACTTGGAAAAGAGATCGCGGAATATGGCCTTCGCCTGATCTATGGCGGCGGCACGAAAGGCATCATGGGCGCTGTGGCCAGCGGGACCCTATCCAACGGTGGTCAGGTGACGGGCATCATTCCCGAGTTCCTGATCGACATGGAGGCGACCCGCCATTCGCTCGGCCAACTCAACGAGCTCATTGTAACCCCTGACATGCACGCGCGCAAACATACGATGTTCGAGCGCTCGGATGCCTTCGTGGCCTTGCCGGGCGGTATCGGCACGCTGGAAGAGATCGTAGAGATCATGACCTGGGCGCAGCTCGGCCGCCACGAGAAGCCGATGGTCTTCGCCAATATCAACGGTTTCTGGGACCCGATGATGGAGCTTTTGCGTCACATGACGGGCGAGGGTTTCCTGCACACCGCCCATCGCGTCCAGCCGCTCGTCGTCGACGAGATCTCCGGCATCATCCCGGCGATCATGGCGCAGGCGGCAGAGCTTGCCGCCGACCGCGGCGGCGAGGACGACGTGATCTCGAAGATGTAGGCTCAGCGCCCGCGCGTCGTTCGCAGCATCGACCAGGTATAGAAAAACAGGCCTGCCCAGATCAGCGGAAAGGCGATCATGCGCGCCCTATCCAGCTCTTCTCCGAACCCGAAGACGGCAATGAGGAAGATCATCGTCGGCGCGATATACTGCATGATGCCGATGGTCGAGAGCTTGAGCAGCTTGGCGCCGTTGGCGTAGATCATGAGCGGCACGGCGGTAATAAGTCCGCAGCCGAGCAGCAGGGCGGTGTCGGAAAGGCCGGTACGGTACAAGTGTCCTTCGCCGCTGACGAATTCCAGATACAGGATGTAAAGCAGGGCGGGCAGGCTGAGGATCAGCACCTCCAGGAAGAAGCCCTGGTTCGGCCCGAGCGGCAACGTCTTGCGAAAGAGCGCATAGAAGCCCCAGCTGATTGCGAGCGTCAGCGCCACCCAGGGAATGCCGCCGCTGTCGAAGGCAAGGACCACGACCGCTAGGCCTGCAAGGCAGATCGCCGCGATCTGCATCGGCTGCAGCTTTTCCTTCAGGAGTACCGCGCCGAGAAAGATGCTGAAGAGCGGGTTGATGAAATAGCCCATGGCCGCATCGAGCGAATGGCCGGCGCCGATCGCCCAGACATAAGTGCCCCAGTTCACGGTAATCAGCGCCGCGGTCATGGCCGCCATGGCAAGCATGCGGGGCGAACGCAGCGCAACGGCAACGTCCTGGGTGCGCCCCAGGACCAGGAGCACGATGCCGGCGAGCGGCAGCGACCACAGGATGCGGTGGGCGATGACTTCGGCCGGCGAAATATGCGCCAGAGCCTTCATGTAGATCGGCAGGAACCCCCACAGAAGATAGGCCGTAAGCGCGAAGGCAAATCCGCGCGGACTGTCTTCGTTCTTGATGAGCGGGGCGCTGACGTCAGCTGACATTGGATGTTTCCGTCTTTGTTCTGTTTCTGATCCGGATTAGCTTAAGCGGCGTGAATAGGCCAATTCATTTCCTTGAATGGACCGGTGCCTATTTGGCTGCCGGAAGAGGCGAACATGGACGAAACGAAACTGGCGATCTGCCGGCAGGCCTATGCCACTCAGATGCTGGCGAAGATGGGCATCGCAGGCGACGAGCGGCTGTGGCAGGCCTTTGCCACTGTGCCGCGGGAGGATTTCCTGGATCCACCGCCGTGGCGCATGTCAAACAGGATCGGCTATCAGGACATGCCGTCGACCGATCCTGTCATCCTCTATCAGGATGTTCTGATTGCGCTGCAGGAGGGAAGGCAGGTCAACAACGGCAGCCCATCGCTGCATGCGCTCGGCCTTCACTGGCTCGCGCCGCAACCCGGCGAGACGGCCTGCCACATCGGCGCCGGCGGTGGTTACTACACCGCCATGCTGTCGCATCTGGTCGGTCACGTCGGCCATGTCGCGGCGATCGAATATGACCGGGATCTTGCCGCCCGCGCCGCCGCCAATCTGGCCCCCTACGGCAATGTCGAGGTCATCTGCGGCAACGGTCTGGAATGGCCGCAATCGCCATCCGATGCGATCTACGTCAATTTCGCGGTCCACAGGCCGGCCGAAGCCTGGATCGATAATCTCGCCGTCGGCGGCAGGCTGATTTTTCCGCTCAGCGCACCCTCCCGTGACGGCAGGGACAATTTGCGTCCACTCAGCGCCCGCGGCGGCTTCTTCCTGATCCAGCGCACACCGGAGGGCTATCGCGCCCGTTATCTGAGCTCTACCGTCTTCGTCTGGGGCCATGGCGCGACCGGCACGCTCGAGACTTACAAGGCGCTTGAAGACACCTTCCGGCACGGCGGCATGGACGAGGTCACGCAACTGCGCTGGAAGACGCCAAGAGAAGAGGAGGAATGGTATTCGGAGGAGGACTGGGGCCTCCTCTGAACCTATTCGGCGGCGATCTTGCCGGCGAGTTGCCGGTTCTTCATCAGCTTGTAGATCACCGAATCCATCAGCGCCTGGAACGAGGCGTCGATGATGTTGTCGGAAACGCCGACAGTCCACCAGCGCACGCCGCTGGAATCGGTGGATTCGATCAGAACGCGGGTGATGGCGTCAGTACCGCCATTGAGGATACGCACCTTGAAGTCGGCAAGCACGAGATCGTCGATCTCGTGCTGGTACTTGCCAAAATCCTTGCGCAGCGCAAGGTCGAGCGCGTTGACCGGGCCTTCGGCTTCCGCGACCGACATCAGCGTCTGCCCGTCGATGCTGATCTTCACGACCGCTTCGGAGACGATCTTTATACGGCCGTGGGAATCGAAGCGCCGTTCGATCATCACCCGGAAACCATCGAGCGAGAAGAAGTCCGGAATGGTGCCCATGGTGCGGCGAGCGAGAAGCTCGAAGCTCGCATCGGCTCCCTCATAGGCATAGCCGGATGCCTCGCGTTCCTTGACGATCGAGATCAGGAGATCGAGCTTCGGATCGTCCTTGGCAACGTCGATGCCGCGCCGCTTCAGCGCATTGATGAAGTTGGCCTTGCCGCCCTGATCCGAGACCATGACCTTGCGGAAATTGCCCACGCTTTCCGGCGGAACGTGCTCGTAGGTGCGCGGGTCTTTCAGCAGCGCCGAGGCGTGGATGCCGGCTTTGGTGGCGAAGGCAGACGCGCCGACATAAGGCATCTGATGATTCGGCGAACGGTTGAGGAGCTCGTCGAACGCGTGCGACAGGCGGGTGAGGTTGGTCAGCCGCTCCGCGTCGATCGCCGTCTCGAAACGCGTGTTGTAGGCGCTCTTCAGCGCCAGCGTCGGGATCAGCGTCACCAGATTGGCATTGCCGCAACGTTCGCCGACGCCGTTCAGCGTACCCTGGATCTGGCGCACACCCGCCTCGACCGCGACGAGCGAATTGGCGACCGCCTGGCCGGTATCGTTATGGGCATGGATGCCGAGACAGTGTCCCGGCACGCCGGCGGCGATCACGGCTTCGACGATGGCGCGCACTTCCGGCGGCTGCGTGCCGCCATTGGTGTCGCAGAGCACCACCCAGCGCGCGCCGTTTTCGTAAGCAGTCTTGGCGCAGGCGAGCGCATATTCCGGATTGGCCTTGTAGCCGTCGAAGAAATGCTCGCAGTCGACCAAAGCTTCCTTGCCGATGGCGACCACGGCCTTGACGCTTTCGGCGATGCATTCGAGGTTTTCCTCGTTGCTGCAGCCGAGCGCCACCTGTACATGATAATCCCAGCTCTTGGCGACGAAGCAGACCGCATCGCTGCGCGCCTGCAGCAGGCTCGCGATACCAGGGTCGTTGGACACAGAAACACCAGGACGCTTCGTCATGCCGAAGGCGACAAAGGTGGCCTGGCTGGTACGCTTCTCCGCGAAGAACGCGGTATCGGTCGGATTCGCGCCCGGATAGCCGCCCTCGACATAATCGACCCCGAACTCATCCAGCATGCTTGCAATCGCAATCTTGTCCTCGACGGAAAAATCGATGCCGGGCGTCTGCTGCCCGTCCCGAAGCGTCGTGTCGAAGAGATAGATTCTTTCGCGTGTCATGGTGGTGTTTCCTGTCGCGCCTTGCGGCTTTATTGTTTGCCTGCGAACCGGTCCGTCGCCCGGATCAACTGGTCGAGAATGCCCGGTTCGGAGAAAGCGTGACCAGCCCCTTCGATCAGGTGGAAGTCGGCCTTCGGCCATGCCTTGTGCAGCAGCCAGGCGTATTTGGCCGGGCAGGGCATGTCATAGCGCCCGTGGACGATGACGCCGGGAATATCCTTCAGCTTATGGGCATCGCGCAGCAACTGGCCTTCATCCATCCATCCGGCATGGACGAAGAAGTGGTTCTCGATGCGCGCAAAGGCATAGGCGAAATCGAACTTGCCGCTCGTCGATTTCTCGGGCAGCAGCGTGATCGTCTCGCCTTCCCAGATGCTCCAGGCCTGCGCGGCCTCGAGAGCAACCGCCCGGTCCGAACCGGTAAGCCGGCGGTTATAGGCGAGCATCATTTCATGGCGTTCTTCCGGCGGGATGGGTGCGACGAAGCGCTCCCACTTGTCCGGGAACATTTCGGAGACCCCGAACTGATAATACCAGTCGAGCTCGGCCCGGGTCAGCGTATAAATGCCGCGCACGATGAGTTCGGACACCCGCTCCGGATGTTTCTCGGCATAGGCGAGCGCCAGCGTCGAACCCCAGGAGCCGCCGAAGACCTGCCATTTGTCGACGCCGACCATTTCCCGCAGCCGCTCGATATCGGCAACGAGATGCCAGGTGGTATTGGCCTCGAGGCTCGCATGCGGTGTGGACTTGCCGCAGCCGCGCTGGTCGAACAGGATAACGTCATAGAGCTTTGGGTCGAACAGGCGGCGATGAACAGGCGAAATGCCGCCACCCGGACCACCATGCAGGAAGACCGCCGGCTTGGCGCCTGATGTACCGGAGCGTTCCCAATAGATCACATGGCCATCGCCGACATCGAGATGGCCGGAGGCATAGGGTTCTATTTCGGGATAGAGCGTGCGCAGCACTTCAGTCATATCTTCACGCCTTTCGCGGGCCAGACAGCGGTATCGTGATCGGGATGCTGGAAGGAGATGATTGCCTCCTGCCGGGCATAAAAATCCGGGTCCTTGTGAACGGGCGCGTCGAAGATCGTCTCGACCCAGGGCAGGCGGGCATCGTAATTGACCTGGATCTGCGGCGCGAGATCGCTGCGGTCGTCGAAGGTGCCGATCGCGAGCTCCAGACCGCCGGGATGGCGATAGGTCATCGGCGTGCCGCAATCGCGGCAGAAGCCGCGGTCGATATTGACCGAGGACTGGAAATAGGCGGGCTCGCCGCGCGTCCATTCCATGCCTTCTTCCGGCGCCGTCACCAGCGCGGAAAAGAAACCGCCGAACTGCTTCTGGCACATACGGCAATGGCAGATGGACGGGCGTCCGAGCTTGCCTGTGATGCGGAAGCGCACGGCACCGCACTGGCAGCCGCCTGTTCTCGTCGTCTCGGTCATGGATGATCTCCTGAAGGCCAGTGGGATGTATCGTGGTCGGGATGCTGGTGATTGCTCGCCGCAATCCTGTCCTCGCGATCGGTTGTTTCCGGTTCCGGTTCGACGGGCAAGCCATCGAGCGCATGAAACCAGACCATTTTGCTGTCGAGATTGGATTGCATGACCGGCTTCACCGCCTGCGGATCATCGAGCGAGCCGAGCGTGATGTTGATGGAGTCGGCATCGGGAATGTCGTAGAAAAGCGGCGTGCCACAGTCGCCGCAAAAGCCGCGCCGCACGAGACCGGAGGAGTGGAACCATTTCGGCTCGCCGCGCGTCATTTCGAAATCGACCCGCATCACCCCTGCAAGCGGCAGGAAATAATTGCCTGCGGCCTTTTGGCACATGCGGCAGTAGCAGATATGCGGATAGCCGAGTTCGCCGCTCGCCCGGTAACGAACCGCGCCGCACTGGCATCCACCGGTCAGTCCCATCTTTGCCGTCAAGCGTGATCCTCCGGTGGCCAGACCGCTGTATCATGGTCGGGATGTTGATAGGATACGATCTGATGAAGGAAGGAACCGGCAGCGAGGTCCGCTTCGGTTCGTTCCCCCGGCAGTTCGTGCAGATGATCGACGAAGCCGATCTTGCCTTCCATCCCCCACTGAATGGTCGGCGGCAGCAAAGACGGATCATCGAAGGCGCCAGCCGCAACGGCCATGCCGTCGGGCGCCTCATAGGTCAGTGGCGTGCCGCAATCGCCGCAGAAGCCGCGGTTGACGAAATTCGAGGACCGGAAGGTCTTGCGCTGCCCTCGCGTCCATTCGAATTCCATTCCGCGTACGGAGACCAGCGGCGCATAGTAGGCGCCGAACGCCTTCTGGCACATACGGCAGTGACAGATCGACGAATCCCGCGGCGTACCCCGCGCCTGGAAACGAATGGCTCCGCATTGGCATCCACCGGTATAGGTTTTGGTCATGGCAGGTCCTTTCCGATAGTGCGGATGATGTGGCTGCACGCGTTGTCGATATCCCTGAGAATATCGTCGTTCCAGAAACGAAGGACAGTCCAGCCGTCGGATTGCAGGCGCTGAGTCCTGTTGTGATCGTAAGAGGCGTTCGCGATATGCCCATGCTGCGAGCCATCGATCTCGACGATAAGGCGATGCGTGGGGCAGGAGAAATCGACAATGTATCCAGCAATTGGCATCTGCCGGCGGAAGCTCAGCCCCATAAGGCGGTGAGCACGAAGCTCGTTCCAGAGCTTCAGTTCAGCGTCGGTCATTGCCTTTCGCATGCGCCGGGCGTTTGCCCGCCGTTGCGGCGGAACTGGTGTATGCGACATGTCCGGCCTTTCGCTCTGGGCTACACCCCCCTCTGCCCTGCCGGGCATCTCCCCCACAAGGGGGGAGATCGGCAAGATGCGCCATCCTCGCACAATCTTGCCCGTAAACGAGGTAGCTACGGCGACGTGTGTCCTAAGATAGTGGCGAGCGGGCGCCCCCAGCCAATCTCCCCCCTTGTGGGGGAGATGCCCGGCAGGGCAGAGGGGGGTATTATGTGTCGCCACCCAACCCATCCTATCGCTTCACCTCCCACGTCGTCACACGTTCGCCCGTTGCCGGGTCTTTGCCGTCCTTGAGCTGTATACCCTCGGCGGCAAGCGTATCGCGGATCTTGTCGGCCTCTGCAAAATTCTTCGCCTTCAAGAGCTCCAGCCGCGCTTTGACCCGCGCATCGATTTCCGCCGCCACCGCCTCGTCGATCTCGGTCTTTTTCGGCAGCACGCCGAGCAGGGCCGCACTGGCGGCAAAAACGGCGTCGTTGCCGGATTGCGCCAGCGCATGCAGCGCCTGGACGGCCGCGACCGTATTGAGATCGTCGGCGAGTGCATTCAGCACCGTCTCGTCCGGCTTGGCATCACCGGGCTCGGCCGCCGGCCATTTGGCGAGCAGCCGTTCGGCCTCTTCCAGCCGCTTGACCGAAAAATCGATCGGCTCGCGGTAATGCGTCATCAGCATGGCAAGACGCAGCACTTCGCCCGGCCATTGGCGGCCGGCGAATGTCTCCGTGTGCAGCAGCTCGTAGATGGTGACGAAATTGCCTTCTGATTTCGACATCTTGCGGCCTTCGACCTGCAGGAAGCCGTTATGCATCCAGACATTCGCCATCACGTCCGTGCCGTGAGCGCAACGCGACTGGGCGATCTCGTTCTCATGATGCGGGAAGATCAGGTCCAGACCGCCGCCATGGATATCGAAGACGTCGCCAAGATAGCGCCCGCTCATGGCCGAGCACTCGATATGCCAGCCCGGGCGGCCGCGGCCCCAGGGGCTTTCCCAGCCGGGCTCGTTTTCATCAGACAGTTTCCAGAGCACGAAGTCACCGGGGTTCTTTTTGTGCGCATCGACGGCGACGCGGGCACCGGCCTGTTGTTCATCAAGATTGCGCTTCGAAAGCTGGCCGTAATCGGCCATCGACTTCGTATCGAACAGCACTTCGCCTGATGCCTGATAGGCATGGCCCTTGGCGATCAGTCGTTCGATGATCTCGATCATCTCAACGATATTGTCGGTCGCGCGCGGCTGCACCGTCGGCTCGAGGGAGCCGAGCGCCTTAGCATCGTCGAGAAATTGCGTCTCGGTCTTTTCGGTGACCGCCCGGATCGCGTCGTTCAGCGGCAGGCCGGGATAATCCCTGAGCGCCCGCGCGTTGATCTTGTCATCGACGTCGGTGATGTTGCGGACATAGGTGACATGGTTTTCGCCATAGACATGGCGCAGCAGGCGGAACAGCACATCGAATACGATGACCGGCCGCGCATTGCCGATATGGGCGTAATCATAGACCGTCGGGCCGCACACATACATGCGGACGTTTTCGGCATCGATCGGCTTGAAGACCGATTTCTCCCGCGTCAGCGTATTGTACAGCTTCAGTTCCGGCGTGCCGCCCATTTCACTCTCCTAAAATGCATAAGCAGAAAATACCACCACCGGCAGGCCGGGGCGTTTCGCATCTTGGACATTTGGGAGACGAAAACGGCCAGGCCAGCTTTGGGCTAGCGAATAATCTTCCGGCAAATAATGCAGGTAACCGTTTTCATGCGGAAGGTTATGGCTTGGGATCGGAGTTTGGTCAAGAGGGCGAGCAACGATCCCCGAGGCAACCTGAGCTATCTGTCTCGCGAACGACGACAGCGGTGGACGCCCAGCGAAGGAGATGTGCTTGCCTTAGGATTCTTTGGTCATTTTCAAGACGTAAATCTCGCATAGCCAATTGCGAAGCCATTGAAAACAGGAGGAATAGGTGAGGGGAGTGGCACGATGGACAATCGGCGCGACCGCAATTCTGGCAGTCGCGTCCGCCGCATATTTCGCCTACGATTTCGGTATGGTCCGCTTCAACAATCCGTCTCTAAGCCGCTATCCGATCCAGGGTATCGATGTCAGCCACCATCAAGGCGACATCGATTGGAAGACCGTCGCCTCGAAGGCGAACGTCCGCTTCGCGATCATGAAGGCGACTGAAGGTGGAGATCACCGGGATTCCAAATTCGCTGAGAACTGGCAGCGTGCCGGAGATGCCGGACTAATAAGAGGCGCGTATCATTTCTTCACCTTCTGCCGCCCCGGCAAGGATCAGGCGCAGAATGTCCTCGCAACCGTGCCGAAGGAAACGGGAACCCTGCCGATCGCCGTCGACCTGGAGTTCGTCGGCAATTGCAACAAAGTCCCGACGCTCGATGAAATGGCTGCGGAAGTGAATGCGTTTTTCACGGAGCTCAAAGGCACTTTTCCGGAAAAGCCCATTTTTTACGTCACCGAGGAGTTTTTCGATCAATATCTGAAAGGCAATGAAGCGCGCTTCCCCGACCACTATCTGTGGCTGCGAAGCGTCTTCAAGGAGCCGACGCAGGAAGGATGCAGTCGTTGGTCGATATGGCAATTCGCCGATAACGGCACCTTGGACGGCATTCAGGGACCGGTCGACCTTAACGCGTTGTGCGCGTCGGAGACCCGTTTGGTTGATCTGTTCCCGACCGTTGCAGCGAATTGAAGCGTCCGGCTATTCCGGAAGCCGATAATCCACGAGCTTGTTCTCGCGCACGATGAACAGCTTGCCGGTCTCGGTCACACCCGGGCCAACCAAGGGCAGGATCGCTTTCGCCACCTCGGACGGATGCGGCAGGCTCATCGGGTCTTCACCCGGAACAGCCTGCGCGCGCATGGCCGTGCGCGTTGCGCCCGGATCGACGCTGGTGATACGCAGCGGCGTCGTCTGCGTCTCGCCGGCCCAGCTGCGCGCCAGCGCTTCGACGGCGGCCTTGGAAGCCGAGTAAGCGCTCCAGAAGGGACGGCACTTATGCGCGGCCCCCGAAGACATGATGACAGCGCGGCCGGCATCCGAGCGGGTCAGCAACGGATCGACCGAGCGGATCAGCCGCCAGGTGGCGTTGACGTTGATATTCATGACCCTCTCGAAGACCTTTGCTTCGATATGGCCGATCGGCGAGATGACGCCGAGCACGCCGGCATTGGCGACGAGAATATCGAGCTTCCCCCAGCGCTCGAAGATCGAGCCGCCGAGGCGGTCGATCGCTTCCATGTCGGCGAGATCGAAGGGAACCAGCGTCGCAGAACCACCAACCGCCTTGATGGCGTCGTCAAGCTCTTCCAGGCCACCGACCGTGCGGGCACAGGCAATCACATGCGCGCCGGCCTTGGCGAGTTCGAGGGCCGTGAAATAACCGATGCCGCGCGATGCGCCTGTGACCAGCGCGATCTTGCCTTCAAGATTGATGTTCATCTGCCCCGGCTCCGGATGTGCTTGAAAAGGTAAGGGGCGCAATAAGCGCCCCAGATAGGAAAGTCAAAGCGGAAGCGGCTCAGCCGTTGCTGGCAAGCATGGAAATCTTGTTGCCCATCGACTCGCCGTTCTTGTCGAGCAGGCGGGTCGGATAGTCACCGGTGAAATAGTGGTCGGTGAACTGCGGGCGGGCCGGGTTACGGTCTTCGCCGCCGACGGCGCGATAGAGGCCGTTGATCGACAGGAAGGCGAGCGAATCCGCGCCGATATATTTGGCCATGGCTTCGACATCGGCATACTGGTTTGCGAGCAGCTTGTCGGCGTCAGGCGTATCGATGCCGTAGAAGTCAGGGAAGAAGATCATCGGGCTCGCGACGCGGACATGCACTTCCTTGGCGCCCGCCTCGCGGATCATCTGCACGATCTTCAGCGAGGTCGTGCCGCGAACGATGGAATCGTCGACCAGCACCACGCGCTTGCCTTCGATCATCGCCCGGTTGGCGGAATGCTTCAGCTTCACGCCGAACGCACGGATCTGCTGGGTCGGCTCGATGAAGGTGCGGCCGACATAATGGTTGCGAATGATGCCATATTCGAAGGGAATGCCGCTTGCCTGCGCGTAGCCGAGTGCAGCCGGCGTGCCGCCATCAGGAACCGGCACGATGACATCGGCATCGACAGGGGATTCCTTGGCGAGGTTCATGCCCATGGCCTTGCGCGTCGTATAGACGTTGCGGCCGCCGACGACCGAATCCGGACGGGCGAAATAGACATATTCGAACAGGCAGAGGCGTTCCGGCTGCGGCTTGCTGGGCTTGCGCGCATCGATGCTGATCGAACCGTCGGGCTGGATTTCGCAGATGACGACTTCGCCGTTCTCCACGTCGCGGATGAACTTGGCGCCGATGATATCGAGCGCACAGGTTTCCGAGCAGAAGATCGGCTTGCCGTCGAGTTCGCCCATGACCAGTGGGCGGATGCCGGTCGGGTCACGCGCGGCGATCAGCTTCGTGCGCGTCATGGCGAGCATCGAATAGCCGCCTTCCATCTGGCGGATGGCGTCGATGAAGCGATCGGTTGTGGAGGTGTGGCGGGAGCGGGCGATGAGGTGAAGAACGACTTCGGTATCCGAGGTCGACTGACAGATGGCGCCGGTGGCGATGATCTGGCGGCGCAGCGTCAGGCCGTTGGTGAAATTGCCGTTATGGGCAATGGCGATGCCGCCTTCTTCCAGTTCGGCAAAGAGCGGCTGCACGTTGCGCATCGCCACTTCGCCTGTTGTCGAGTAGCGAGTATGGCCCATCGATATGCTGCCGGGCAGGCGGGCGAGTGTCATCGGATTGGTATAATGGTCGCCGACGAGGCCCATATGGCGTTCCTGATGGAAGCGCTTGCCGTCGAAGGAGACGATACCGGCCGCTTCCTGCCCGCGATGCTGCAGTGCGTGCAGGCCGAGCGCTGTCAGCGCTGCCGCATCGTCATGTCCCAGAATTCCGAAAACGCCGCATTCCTCATGCAGCGTATCTCCGTCGAGCGGATCGTCAATCGGGAAGGAATGGGACTGGTTCATTTCTGCGGGCCTCTGCTCTCACAAGAATGGATCGGCTTTTCCAGTAGCATGATACCGGAAAAAATGCTGCTTTCCGATAAGTTCATGCTGAATAACACCTGCCTCAAAGCCCGTTCACCGGCTCTGAAACGGTTGAGGCCCGGCAGAGCGAAATGCCCGGCCGGACCTTTGGTCTTACGTCCCGCTCAAATGGCAATTACCAGGCCGCGGGTCAAGCTAGTGAACACTGCGTCAATTCGATGGCTGCTGTGCGCCATTGTTAGGCGCGGGTGCTGCGTCTTCCGCCGGAGCCTGATCGTTGGCCGGCGCATTTTCTTCCGTCGTGCGCGCGCCACCAAGCTTCTCGGTGATGCTCTTCTGGATCATCTGGGCGAATTCATCCGGCAGGACCGCCTGCAGGCGAACGACGAGGGAATCCAGGAATGGCTTCGATTTGGCATTGTTGACCCAGGCCGGGCGGTGATCGGCATCGACCAGCCAGTTCCAGAAGGCAACAGCGACGACGAGCAGAAGTATGCCGCGCGCAGCGCCGAAGAGGAAGCCCAAAGTGCGGTCGAGCGCGCCGATGCGGCTGTCGATGATGAAATCGGCGATCTTCATCGTGATGAAGGAGATGACGATCAGCGCGATCAGGAAGACGACGGCGGCAGAACCGACAATCGCGATGCGGTCATCGTCGGTATATTTCTTCGCATAAGGCACGAGGTAGGGGTAGAGGTAGTAAGCGGCGGCTGCCGAACCGCCCCAGCTCGCGATCGAGAGGATCTCGCGCGAGAAGCCGCGGACCATTGCCAAAACGGCGGAGAAGAGCACGACGCCGATGACAATACCGTCGAAAATCGTAATGGGCATGTAAATTCCACTCCAGACTGCCGCCTTGCGGGCCGCGTCGCGCCTTGTTTGGCTGATCCTATAGCATCCCCGCTATCGGTGATGAAGGATCAAACGTCTTCTTCCACACGCTGCAACGCCCCTTTCGACCCGGCAATGCGCGCGACCAGATCCGGCAGGCTCTCGATCTCGCTCCAGCGACCACTGCCCCTTGGCAGATCCGCGGAGCCTGACGGTAACAGAGCCGCCGAAAACCCCAGCTTTTCGGCTTCTTTAAGGCGCTGGGCTGTTTGCGCAACCGGCCGGACGGCGCCCGACAGACTGACTTCGCCGAAATAGACGCAATCGGCCGGGAGGGCAATACCGGCAAGCGAGGAAACCAGGGCCGAGGCGACGGCAAGATCGGCCGCCGGTTCCGAGATCCGAAAGCCGCCGGCAATGTTGAGGTAGACGTCGTGCTGGCCGAGCCGCACGCCGCAATGGGCCTCCAGAACGGCAAGGATCATCGACAGGCGGGCAGAGTCCCAGCCGACGACCGCGCGCCGCGGCGTGCCGAGCGAGGTTGGCGCGACAAGCGCCTGCACTTCGACGAGCACGGGCCGCGTGCCTTCCATGCCGGCAAAGACCGCTGCACCCGGCGATTTCTCGTTGCGCTCGCCGAGGAAGAGTTCGGAAGGATTGGCGACTTCGCGCAGTCCCTTGTCCGACATCTCAAAGACGCCAATCTCGTCGGTCGGCCCGAAACGGTTCTTGACCGTGCGCAGGATGCGGTAGTGATGGCCACGGTCGCCTTCGAAATAGAGCACGGCATCAACCATGTGTTCGACCACACGCGGGCCAGCGATCTGCCCATCCTTGGTCACATGGCCGACTAGCACCATGGCCGCACCCGTCTGCTTGGCAAAGCGGATCATCGACTGCACGCCGGTGCGCACCTGCGTCACCGTACCCGGTGCGGATTCGGCAAGCTCGCTCCAGAGCGTCTGAATGGAATCGATGATGACGAGATCGGGGCGTTTTCCCTCCGCCAGCGTCGCGAGAATGTCCTCGACATTGGTTTCGGCCGCAAGCAGCACGTCGGTGTCGGCAGCCGCGAGCCGCTGGGCGCGTAGTCGCACCTGCGCCACCGCCTCTTCGCCCGAGACATAGATGATCCGGTGCCCGCGCCGGGACAGTGCCGCCGCCCCCTGCATGAGCAGCGTCGATTTGCCGATGCCGGGATCGCCGCCGACGAGCACGGCCGAGCCGCGCACGAAGCCGCCGCCGGTCACGCGGTCGAGTTCGGAAATGCCGGTATGGATACGCGGCGCTTCCTCGATCTCGCCTGACAGAGCCGTCAGCGCGACAGGCCGCCCCTTTTTCGGCGTCTTCGCCGGGCCGCCGCCGATGCCGCCCATCGGGTCTTCCTCGACGATGGTGTTCCACTCGCCGCAATTGTCGCATTTGCCCGCCCAGCGGTTATGCACCGCGCCGCAGCTCTGGCAGATGAATTGTGTTCTGGCCTTGGCCATCAATGACTGCTTTCGGGTAAAGGGACGCGGCAAGCGCCCGAATCGGACTTTTGCCCTAGATAATGGCTTCCAGCACCGATCAAAACTAATGATTTTCCCATCAGCGGCTGGGCTGGCAACATCGGCGGGCTTTCAAGGATTACGCCATGCTCGATTATTCGCTCGCTCACTGGATCGGTTTCTTCACGGCAGCGGTTCTCCTGAACCTCTCGCCAGGTCCCGATATGGCTTTCATTCTCGGCCATACGATCAAGAGCGGCACGCGCGCCGGCTTCTCGGCCGTCTTCGGCATCTGGACCGGCGCCTGCATCCATGTGCTTCTGGCCGCCTTCGGCCTGTCGGCGATCCTTGCCGCCTCGGCAATCGCCTTCTCCACCGTCAAATGGGTGGGCGCGATCTATCTCGTCTGGCTCGGCATCCAGGCGCTGCGCTCGAAAGGCGAGGGCGGTTTCGTGCGGGCAGCGGGCGAAACGCTCGGCTGGCGGCTCATCTATCGGCAGGGCGTGCTCGTCTCGCTGCTCAATCCGAAGGTAGCGATCTTCTTCCTCGCCTTCCTGCCGCAATTCGTCGTGGAGGGCGCAGGCCCGGCATGGCTGCAGCTTGCTGTCCACGGCGGCCTCATCATTGTCGTGGCTGCCTTCATCGAGCCGCCGCTGATCCTTGCGGGAGGGCGGCTCGCCTATCTCTTCAAGCGCAATGCGAAGATCGGCCTGTGGCTGGACCGCGGCCTTGGTACACTGTTCGTGGCGCTTGGCGTGCGCCTCGCGCTCACAACACGCTAGAGACTATTCCTCATCCATCTCGTACTTGCGCTCGTGGCGCAGGCCGATGCTGGTCAGCATCTCGTAACCGATCGTACCGGCAGCCTTGGCCGCGTCGTCCACGAGGATATTCTTGCCGAAGAGCTCGATATAGTCGCCGGCACGAACCGCATTTTCCGGCAGGTCGGTCACGTCGAAGATCGTCTGATCCATGGTAATGCGGCCGGCGACCGGTACCTTGTGGCCGGCAATGAAACCCTGTCCGCCCTGCGGCACGGTCTGGCGCAACGGCACGCCGCCGCTCGACTGGCTGCGCATATAGCCATCGGCATAACCGGCCGCGACAATCGCCAGCCGGCTGTCGCGCTTGAGCTGCAGCGCGCGTCCATAGCTGACGGATTCGCCGGCCTTGACCGTGCGGATCTGGATGATGCGCGCCTCGGCCGTCGCCACCGGTCGCATCGGGTTCGCCATGCCATTGACGGCCTGCCCGCCATAGAGCGCGATGCCCGGCCGGGTGAGATCGAAGTGATAGTCATCCCCCAGGAAGATGCCGCCTGACGCAGCAAGACTTGAATCGATACCTTCATAGGCGGCGCTAACCGTGCGAAATGATTCAAGCTGCTGTTTGTTCATGTCAGAGGATTGATCGTCGCCGCAGGCGAGATGGCTCATGACGAGAACGGGAGCGAAACTCGCCGGCCGCGAGACGTCGTTGGCGAGCGCGACGGCTTCATCAACCGTCAGGCCCAGCCGGTTGAAGCCGGTATCGACATGCAGCGCGCAAGGATAATCGCCATAGTCGGCAAGCACCGCCATCCAGAAGGCAAGCTGCTCTTCCGAAGAGATGATCGGCACCAGATCATTTTCGAAGAAGCGCCGCTCCGTGCCGGGCCAGATGCCGGCCAGCACGAAGATGCGCGCCTCGGGCGCAAACATGCGCAGCGTCACACCTTCATCGACGGTCGCCACGAAGAAATCCCGCGCGCCGGCAAGATAGAGCGCTTCGCCGGCATCCTCGATCCCCATCCCATAGGCATCCGCCTTGACGACGGCGGCCGTGCGCGCCTTTCCGGAGCGGCGCGCCATATCCCGCCAGTTGTCGGTCAGCGCCGTCAGGTCGACGGTCAGGCGCAGGCCGGCAGAAGCGAAAAGGTCGTCGTCTTCGAAGGGGATGGAAAAATCTGTCATGAATCGCCGCGATGAAAGGGAAAGGAATTTGCTCAAACACTCTAGAGAGCATTGTGGCAAAGAGAAAGCACGTGTGGTCACATACCAGCCTTTCCCACATGCGATCACTTTTGTTCAAGACGGACGGCTGGCAACGCGCTAATTTGGCGGGATGCAGAACGTATCCCAGAAAGAGGCGGCAGACGTCATGCCGCTCGCCAACGTCGAATCGGCCCGCTTCTGGCGGGATAGCCGCTTCCGCGACATGGAGTGCCTGAGCGCCAATTTCCTCACGCATGAATATGCGCCGCATGCCCATGACACATTCAGCATCGGCGCGATCGAAAGCGGCAGCCAAATCGCCACCCTGAGCGGAAGGCGGGAAGAAACCGGACCAGGCGACCTCTACCTGATCGATCCCGGCGTGGTGCATGACGGCGCTCCGGGCGGCGAGGGTTACCGCTACCGCATGATCTACCCGGATACGAAGCTCTTCATCGATATTCTCGAGGATGTCACCGGCAAGGCCTTCAATGCGACGCCCTCCTTTGCCGGAGCGCTGCCCCGCGATCCGCAGCTTGCCAGGGCCTTCCATGCCGCCCACCGCACGCTCGAAAGCGGCGCCGGTGCACTGGAATCCGATGAAAGCATGTTTTCGGTGCTGGCAGCGATCTTCGCCCGTTACGGCAGCACCATCGTCGTGCCAGTCGATACGAAGGAGCGCAGCGCCGTTGCCCGCGCTCGCGATTACCTCATCGAGAATTTCGACAGCGATGTGAACCTCGAAGAACTGGCCGGCGTGGCGGGGCTGAGCCGCGCGCACCTGATCCGCGCCTTCCGCAGGGAATATCACATTACCCCGCACGCCTTCCTGACGGACCGGCGCGTTCTTGTCGCCCGCCAACTGCTGCGGGAAGGCCACATGCCGGCCGATGTCGCCGCAGAATGCGGTTTCGCCGATCAGGCGCATTTCACCCGCCACTTCAAATCGCGCACCGGCGTCACCCCTGGCCAGTTCCGCGCCGGGTAATCACTTTCGTTCAATACAGCCCTTGTCAGGCCCGGCTATTTCTCCGCCGTCTTGATAGGAGCTTGCCATGTTGCAGCAAAACCGGCCGGCCGGCGAATTTATAGCCGGAATGCGTACCATTTTCCCGCTGATCGTCGCCGTCTTGCCGATCGGCCTCGTCTTCGGTGCGGTCTCCGCGACCGAAGGCCTTTCCCCGCTTGAAACCACCCTGATGAGCGCGTTCGTCTTCGCCGGCGGCTCGCAATTCGTGGCGATGGATATCTGGACCCATCCGGCAAGCTGGATCGGCGTCGGTTTCGCGGCCCTGCTCGTCAATATCCGTCACGTGCTGATGAGCGCCTCGATCGGCACGAAGATGCAGTCCTTCTCCAGCGTCAAACGCTATATCGCCATGCTCTTCCTGGCTGATGAGCTCTGGGCCATGGCGGAATTCCGCGCCGGCAGCACACGGCTCACACCGGCCTGGTATGCCGGCATCGTCACGCCTTTCTACCTTACCTGGGTTGGCTCGTCGCTCGCGGGCGCTCTGCTCGGTGCCTTCCTCGGCAATCCGGCGGTCATCGGTCTCGACTTCGCTTTCCCGGCCGTCTTCGTCGTGCTGGTCATGGGCTTCTGGAAGGGACCGGAAACCGGTGCCGTGCTTGCCGCAAGCGCGGTCGCATCCGTTACCATCAACCATTTCGTGCCAGGGGTCTGGTATATCGCGGCCGGCGCATTGGCCGGGCTCGCGACCGCTCTCTGGCAGGGCAGGGCGAAGGAGCAGGCGACATGATGCTCGATCTCAACACTCTGCTTGCCATCCTTGCGATGGCCGCCGCAACGATCCTTACCCGCGTCAGTGGCCTTGTGCTGATCCGCTACGTGGAGATCGATGAGAACAGGAGAACGGCAATCGAAGCCATTCCGCCGGCTGTGTTGATGGCCGTCATCGCCCCGACTGCCTTTGCGACCGGCTGGGCTGAGACATTGGCCTGCGCGGTAACGGCGATTGCCGCCAGCCGCCTGCCGATGCTGGCAAGCGTCGTCCTCGGGGTCGCGACGGTAGCCTTGTTACGGGCGGCGGGGCTCTGAAGGAAATTGACGCGGAAAGCCGCGTCAATGTTCCTCATACTGCGTGAAGGACGGATCGGCGAGATCGGCAAAGCGCGTGAATTCCGACTGGAAGGCAAGCTTCACCGTGCCGGTCGGTCCGTGACGCTGCTTGGCGATGATGACGTCTGCCGTGCCCTTCACCTTGTCGAACAGTGCTTCCCATTCCGGATATTTCGGATCGTGGATATCGCGCGGTTCCATGTTCTTGACGTAATATTCCTCGCGGAACACGAAGAGCACGACGTCGGCGTCCTGCTCGATCGAGCCGGATTCGCGAAGGTCGGAAAGCTGTGGGCGCTTGTCTTCGCGGCTTTCGACGGCACGCGAGAGCTGGGACAGCGCGATGATCGGCACGTTCAGTTCCTTGCCGAGCGCCTTGAGGCCCGTGGTGATCTGGGTGATTTCCTGAACGCGGTTTTCGTTGGATTTGCCGGAGCCGGTCATCAGCTGCACGTAGTCGACCACCAGCACGTCAAGTCCGCGCTGGCGCTTGAGACGGCGGGCACGCGCCGAAAGCTGGGCGATCGAGATACCACCGGTCTGGTCGATGAAGAGCGGCACCTTCTGCATCATCATCGAGCAGGCGACGAGCTTTTCGAAATCGGCGTCGTTGATATCACCGCGGCGGATCTTCGAGGAGGAGACTTCCGTCTGCTCGGAGATGATACGCGTGGCGAGCTGTTCGGACGACATTTCGAGCGAGTAGAAGCCGACGACGCCGCCGTTCTTCGCCTTCATGCTGCCGTCGGACTGCACTTCGCCTTCATAGGCGGCTGCGATGTTATAGGCGATGTTGGTGGCAAGCGAGGTCTTACCCATACCCGGACGACCGGCGAGCACGATCAAGTCCGACCGCTGCAACCCGCCCATCTTGGAATCGAGCGAATGGATGCCGGTGGAAATGCCGGACAGGCCGCCATCGCGTTCCTTGGCAACAGCCGCCATGTCGATGGCGAGCGCCACCGCATCGTTGAAAGCCTGGAAGCCGCCATCGTAGCGGCCGTTTTCGGCAAGTTCGAAAAGACGGCGTTCGGTGTCTTCGATCTGCGCCTGCGGCGGCATGTCGAGCGGCGCGTCATAGGCGATATTGACGACATCCTCGCCGATGGTGATCAGCGCGCGGCGGATCGCCAGATCATAGATCGCCCTTCCATAGTCCTCGGCATTGATGATCGTCACTGCGCCGGTGACGAGGCTGGCGAGATATTGCGAAACGGTGATGTCGCCGACCTTCTCGTCGGCAGGCAGGAAGGTCTTGACCGTGACCGGGTTGGCGATCTTGCCCATGCGAATGATGTCGCCGGCAACTTCGAAGATCTTCCGGTGCAGCGGCTCGTAAAGATGCGTGGGCTTGAGGAAGTCCGACACCCGGTAATAGGCATCGTTGTTCATCAGGATGGCGCCGAGCAGCGCCTGTTCGGCCTCGATGTTGTTCGGCGCTTCGCGATAGTGCTGCTCTGCGGGAGCAACGGCGGCAATCTTTCGAGCAGCTTCGTTCATCGTCATCCGTACTGTCTTTTCCAAAACCCGGATTTGCCGCCCGGACAACCTAAAATCAAGTGTCTCCCGGCAACAGCTTTCAGGCGGTCGTCAAATCGGCTGACCTGTGCACATTGTTCGACTTCTCCACAGTCGGCAGATCCGCTGAGGAGAAAATATCCTGACTGTCACCCAGGGGACACGCCACCTGTGGCGAATCACTTCGTCGTTCCAGCATTTGATTATGTTAGCGCCCTTGATTGGAGGGCGCAGCAGAAAAGCCTGTGATCACGAAAGGCGCTCACAACAAAAAAGCCCGGCGCGAGCCGGGCTTTTCGTTCTGTCTGAAGACAGGAATTATGCTTCGTCTTCGGCAAGGCCATCAGCTTCCGGATCGAAGAAGTCTTCCGGACGCAGGGCATCTTCGTCAACGCCGTAGATGGCGTCGACCGAGGTGAGCTCTTCGCCCTTGGCCTGACGCTCGGCTTCTTCGGTGGAGCGGGCAACGTTCAGCTCGATGTTGATTTCAACTTCAGCATGGAGCTGCAGCTCGACCTTGTGCAGGCCGATCGCCTTGATCGGCGTGTTGAGGTGAACCTGGTTGCGGGAAATGTTGAAGCCTTCGGCAGCGAGCGTCTCGATGACGTCACGGGCAGCGACCGAGCCGTAGAGCTGGCCGGTTTCGCCGGCAGAGCGTACGACGATGAAGGACTTGCCGTCGAGAACGTCGGCAACCTTCTGGGCTTCGGACTTGCGCTCCAGGTTACGGGCTTCGAGCGTTACGCGCTCGGATTCGAAACGGGCCTTGTTGGCAGCGTTGGCGCGCAGTGCCTTGCCGAGCGGCAGGAGGTAGTTGCGTGCGAAGCCGTCGCGAACCTTTACGGTTTCGCCCATCTGGCCGAGCTTGGAGATGCGTTCGAGAAGAATGACGTCCATGGTGTTTTTCCTTTCTTGTTCTCAGATTTCGGTATCGGTTTGTTTGGGGGCATCAGCATCCTTGGTCGGGGTCAGGGCGATTGCCTTGCGGGTATCGGCGAGACCAAGCACGAGGATGAAAAGAGCTGGCAGCATCATCGTGCATGCCAGGTAGCTGAGGATGAGGGCCGGCAGGCGCCAGTCCTTGCCGCGGGTGCGGAAATGCAGCGCGGCGAAGCCGGACATCAGGAAGCCGGCGCCGAAGGCTCCGACAACCGTGGCGCCGATCATCGCCGGAACGCCGCCCATGAAGGTGGCGGCAAGACCGGCGAGGAAGATGAAGATCGAGTTCCGGTTCATGCGCAGCGAGGAGGGAATGTCCTCGCGCGGGCGCAGGCCCTTGCCGGAAGCATTCACGATGCGGGTCGCGATGTAATAGGCGGCAAACAGCATCATCACCCAGATGCCGCCCTGCAGTGCCGGCAGCATGAGCACGACGAGCGACTTCGTCTGCGCGGTCGCGGCCGGATCGGGAATGAATGTCGGCTGCTGCTCCTGCAGCGAGGCCATCAGCACATCGACCATTTGGTCGGTAATCTCAGGCCCGTAACCGATCATGATGCCGGTGACGATGACGGCGAAGGTGACGAGACCGCACAGATGCAGCAGGATATCGGACAGCGGATACCAGGCGAGCAGATGGTCGGGGCCGCCGAGTTCGGAAGCCGGGCGCGCGAGGTTCGCAAGGTGGCTGAGCCAACCGGCGGGCAGCAGCGTCACCAGCGTCATGACGAGCGCAAAGGACGGGGAAATGGCGATGGCACCGAGCACGGCGGCGGTGACGACGGCCGAAATGGCGGCTGCATTGCCCCAGCCGAGGCCGACGAGCAGGATCGGAAGCGCGGAAGCAGCATAGAGCACGGCGCTGAACGACGGCTGCATGCTCGCGCCAAGCACCAGCAAGGCGGCGGTCAATCCGGCGAGTGCGCCGGTCGCAAGCGTTTTCAGGTTCGGTCGTGTCACTTCGCTGTCCTGCTTCATCGAGCAGTTAGAGGATTTCCCTGAGAGAGTTCGGGAGATGCCTCAACATGGGTTTTGAGGTTCCGATCCGCGCCCATCGCGGAAGGGAGGAAGCCCCGGATCAGAAATCCGGGGCTCCGATATCAAATTAGGCGACGACGTACGGCAGCAGGCCGAGGAAGCGGGCGCGCTTGATCGCCTGGGCGAGTTCGCGCTGCTTCTTCTGGGAAACGGCCGTGATGCGGGACGGAACGATCTTGCCGCGCTCGGAAATGTAGCGCTGCAGGAGACGGACATCCTTGTAGTCGATGCGCGGAGCGTTTGCACCGGAGAACGGGCAGGTCTTGCGACGACGATGGAACGGACGACGGACCGGAGCGGAGGAAGATTCAGACATTCTTATTTCTCCTTATGCACGGTCTTCGCGGGGAGCGCGGTCAGGACGCGGGCCACGCTGGAAGTCGCCGTCACGGCGCGGCGGACGATCGCCGAATTCGCGGCGCGGGCCACGGTCGCCGCCTTCACGCGGGCCGCGGTCGTCGCGGTCGCGCTTCTGCATCATGGCAGACGGGCCTTCTTCGTGCTTTTCAACAGCGATGGTCATGTAACGAAGAACGTCTTCGCTGATGCGCATCTGGCGTTCCATTTCCTGGATCGCAGCTGCCGGTGCATCGATGTCCATCAGGGCGTAGTGAGCCTTGCGGTTCTTCTTGATGCGGTAGGTGAGGGACTTGAGGCCCCAGTTTTCGATGCGCCCGACCTTGCCACCGTTAGCTTCGATCACGCCCTTGTACTGTTCTACGAGGGCATCGACCTGCTGCGTGGAAATATCCTGTCGGGCAAGGAATACATGTTCATAAAGAGCCATGACAGCTTTGCCTTTCTTGCGTTGATCAGAACCCGGCATTCGGCGGCTAAGCCTCAACGACTGCTCCTGAGAGGCGCCAGGCGCCAAGCAAGAAAAGCGTTTCCGAGACGGTCGAGAGCGGAGACACGGGAGGCTGGAACGCTTCCGTTCCGAACGGCTCGCAAGAAGCAAACCGGCCCTCCGTTCAGCCACCAGCCAGAAGACCGGGTTAACGAACAGGCGCGCTTATACGGATTTTTGAGCGAAAGGCAAGCGCATATGGCAGAAAAGCCGGTCATGCGCTTGCGAGCCAGAAGCGTCAGGACGCAGAACGCCCACTTGATGACGGTTTTAAAGCGGCATCGGATACTGCCGGTGAACCTTCTCGATTTCATCAAGCACATCGCTGCTGAGCTGCACGTTCGCCGAGCCGATATCCGTCTTCAACTGCGCCATCGAGGTCGCACCGATGATGGCGGAGGTCACGAAGCGACGGGTCAGGCAGAAGGCAAGCGCCATCTGGGCGGGGTCGAGGCCGTGCCGTGCGGCGATCTCGAGATAGGCCTTCGTCGGCGCTTCCTGCAGCGGCTGCAGGCGGCCGCCAAGATCGCCGTTGATCGAGGCGCGCGTGCCCTCGGGCTTCTCGCCGTTGATGTACTTGCCGCTTAAGATTCCGGCGGCAAGCGGTGAATAGGCCAGCAGGCCGACATCTTCGTGGTGGGAGAGTTCCGCCATGTCGAGATCGAAATGACGGTAGAGAAGATTGTATTCGTTCTGGACGCTGGCGACGCGCGGCAGGTTCATCTGCTCGGAAAGCGTCACATATTTCTGCGTGCCCCAGGTCGTCTCGTTGGAGAGGCCGAAGGCGCGGATCTTGCCCTCCTTTACCAGTTCGCCCACCGTCTCCAGAATGTCGGTCATGTTGGCGATGGCCTTGGCACGATCCTGCTTGAAGGGATCGTAGTGCCAGCTTTGGCGAAAATGGAAATGGCCGCGGTTCGGCCAGTGGATCTGGTAGAGATCGACATAATCGGTCTTCAGTCGCTTCAGGCTGGCCTCGAGCGCGATGCGGATATTCTTGGCGTCGGCGCCTTCGCCGTTACGGATATAGGAGCGGCCAGTGCCGGCAACCTTGGTGGCGAGGACGATATCCTTGCGCTTGCCGGTCTTTTCGAACCAGCTGCCGATATAGTCTTCCGTGCGGCCCTGCGTTTCGGCCGAAACCGGTGTGGTCGGGTAAAGCTCGGCAGTATCGAAGAAATTGATACCTTCCTGGAAGGCGTAGTCCATCTGCTCATGGGCTTCCGCCTCGCTGTTCTGCGTGCCCCAGGTCATGGTGCCAAGGCAAATCTCGGAAACGGAAATATCTGTGCGGCCTAATTTATTGTATTTCATCGGGGACCTTGGACATCAGCTAAGAAAGGAAGGGCTTGGGAAGAGCCGCGCAAATCTAGGCTGGATTTGCTGAAGCGCAAGAGAAAAAACCGGCCTTTCCCGCTGGGGCGAAAGGCTTTGGAGAGAATGTGCCGCCACTTGACTCTGAAAGAAAGAATGTCAATTGGAGGCGAAATGGCCCAATGGGCGCTATCGAGGGACTAAAGATGACCATTGCTTTCACTTTTCCCGGCCAGGGCAGCCAGGCCGTCGGCATGGGCAAGGATCTCGCCGAGAATTTTGCGGAAGCCCGCGCCGTTTTCGAAGAGGTCGATGAAGCGCTCGGTGAAGAGCTTTCCGATGTCATGTTCAACGGTCCCGAGGACAAGCTGACGCTGACGGCGAATGCCCAGCCGGCGCTGATGGCCGTCTCCATGGCCGCCATCCGTGTTCTCGAAGCCAAGGGCCTCGACCTGAAGGCAAAGGTCGCCTACGTCGCAGGCCATTCGCTCGGCGAATATTCCGCCCTCTGTGCCGCCGGCACCTTCTCGATCGCCGACACGGCCCGTCTCCTGCGGATTCGCGGCAATGCCATGCAGGCCGCCGTGCCTGTCGGCGTCGGCGCCATGGCCGCCATCATCGGCCTCGAACATGCCGACGTGCAGGCCGTCTGCGAAGAGGCCTCGGCCATCGGCTCCTGTCAGATCGCCAATGACAATGGCGGCGGCCAGCTCGTCATATCAGGCGAGAAGTCCGCCGTCGAAAAAGCTGCCGGGCTTGCGACCGACAGGGGCGCGAAGCGCGCCATCCTGCTGCCGGTCTCCGCTCCCTTCCATTCGAAGCTGATGGCGCCGGCCGCAGACGCTATGCGCGAGGCACTTGCCGGCGTGAAGAAGGCCGATCCGGTCGTGCCTGTCATCGCCAATGTCCGCGCCGCCCCCGTCACGGACGCACAGGAGATCGCCAAGCTTCTCGTCGAGCAGGTCACCGGACAGGTCCGCTGGCGCGAGACGGTGGAATGGTTTGCCGCAAACGGCGTCACCACGCTTTATGAACTTGGCGCCGGCAAGGTGCTGACCGGCCTTGCGCGCCGCATCGACAAGAATATCAATGGTATCTCGGTCAACGGCCCGGCCGATATCGACGCCGCCATTGCCGCTCTCACGGCCTGATCGCCCCACTTCATATAAGGAACGTTCCCATGTTCGATCTTTCCGGCCGCAAGGCTCTCGTCACCGGCGCATCGGGCGGCATCGGCGAGGAAATCGCCCGCCTTCTCCATAAGCAGGGCGCCATTGTCGGCCTGCACGGCACCCGCGTTGAAAAGCTCGAGGCCTTGGCAAACGAGCTCGGCGAGCGCGTCAAGATCTTCCCGGCGAACCTGTCGGATCGCGACGAGGTCAAGGCTCTCGGCCAGAAGGCGGAAGCCGATCTCGAAGGCGTCGATATTCTCGTCAACAATGCCGGCATCACCAAGGACGGTCTCTTCGTGCGCATGAGCGACGAGGATTGGGATGCCGTTCTCGAAGTGAACCTGACGGCGACCTTCCGCCTGACGCGCGAGCTCACACACCCGATGATGCGCCGCCGCTATGGCCGCATCATCAACATCACCTCGATTGTCGGTGTGACCGGCAATCCGGGACAGGCCAACTACTGCGCCTCCAAGGCAGGCATGATCGGCTTCTCGAAGTCTTTGGCGCAGGAAATCGCCACCCGCAACGTGACGGTCAATTGTGTCGCACCCGGCTTCATCGAGAGCGCCATGACCGGCAAGCTGAACGAAAAGCAGAAGGAAACGATCATGGGTGCAATCCCCATGAAGCGCATGGGCACCGGCGCCGAAGTGGCGTCTGCCGTCCTCTATCTCGCCTCCTCGGAAGCGGCCTATATGACGGGTCAGACGCTGCACGTAAACGGCGGCATGGCCATGATCTGAAACGATTAGCTGCCGCGGCCACCAATTTCAGCCAATAGCGTGTTGAGCAATCACGAACGGTTGATTTTCTGGCTTTGCGGCAGACTTAAAGCATGTTAAGCGGGCCATGACTGTCAACAGTCGTCCCGAAAAAAGCAGACGGACCGGCGGGCTTTTCGCAAGCCTGGGACTTCTCTAAAGCCGGGTAAACGAGTTTGCCGAGGATGTCTGAACGCATCGCAGGCTGAAACAGGGTAGGGGTGTCAGAAGGACATTCCGATCAGGACATAAGGTCGAGGAAACCGACATGAGCGATATCGCAGAACGCGTAAAGAAAATTGTTATTGATCATCTTGGCGTCGATGCCGACAAGGTCGTCGAGAGCGCCAGCTTTATCGACGATCTGGGCGCTGACTCGCTCGACACGGTCGAACTGGTCATGGCTTTCGAAGAAGAATTCGGCGTTGAAATTCCCGACGATGCCGCTGACTCGATCCTGACGGTCGGCGATGCCGTGAAATTTATTGAGAAGGCTCAGGCCTGATTCTGCGCATTCGAGAAAGGGCGGGCCAGGAGTCCGCCCTTTTCTTTTGAGCATGTTTCTCCATAAAACATAACAGACGGGGGAAAGCAGTCGATGAGAAGGGTCGTCATTACAGGTACCGGCATGGTATCGCCCTTGGGATGCGGAACAGACGTTACCTGGTCCCGCCTGCTTGCGGGAGCAAACGGCGCCCGTCTCGTGACCGAATTCGAGGTCGAGGACCTCCCCGCCAAGATTGCCTGCCGCATTCCTGTCGGTGATGGTTCTGACGGTACGTTCAGTGCCGACGACTGGATGGAGCCGAAGGAACAGCGCAAGGTAGACCCCTTCATCATTTACGGCATGGCTGCCGCCGACATGGCGCTCAAGGATGCCGGCTGGCATCCCGAGACCGATGAGGACCAGATCGCCACAGGCGTGCTGATCGGCTCCGGCATCGGTGGCATCGAAGGCATTGTCGAAGCCGGCTATACGCTGCGCGACAAGGGTCCGCGCCGCATCTCTCCTTTCTTCATTCCAGGCCGCTTGATCAACCTCGTCTCCGGCCAGGTTTCCATTCGCCACAAGCTGCGCGGCCCGAACCATTCGGTCGTCACCGCCTGCTCCACCGGCGCGCATGCCATCGGTGATGCCGCCCGTCTCATCGCGCTCGGCGATGCCGATGTGATGGTTGCAGGCGGCACGGAATCCCCGGTCAGCCGCATCTCGCTCGCCGGTTTTGCAGCCTGCAAGGCGCTCTCGACGCAGCACAATGACGACCCGCAGAAGGCTTCACGCCCCTACGACAAGGACCGTGACGGTTTCGTCATGGGCGAGGGCGCCGGTATCGTGGTTCTCGAAGAGCTGGGACATGCGATCGCGCGCGGCGCCAAGATCTATGCCGAAGTGGTCGGCTACGGCCTTTCCGGCGATGCCTTCCACATCACCGCTCCGTCGGAAGACGGCGAAGGTGCGTTACGCTGCATGACCATGGCGCTGAAGCGCGCCGGCCTGACACCTGCCGATATCGACTATATCAACGCCCACGGCACCTCGACCATGGCCGATACGATCGAGCTCGGTGCCGTCGAGCGCCTCGTCGGCAATGCAGCGTCGAAGATCTCGATGTCGTCGACCAAATCCGCGACCGGCCATCTGCTCGGTGCTGCCGGCGCCATTGAGGCGATCTTCACGACCCTCGCAATCCGGGATAACATCGCCCCTCCGACGCTCAATCTCGACATTCCTGAGCGAGAAACCGCGATTGATCTTGTTCCGCACAAGGCTCGTAAGCGAGAAATCAATGTGGCGCTATCCAACTCGTTCGGATTCGGCGGCACGAATGCATCGCTCGTGCTGCGCCGCTACGTCGCGTAACAGGCGGTTCACGAGCACGGGCGAACGTCAAACGGCGTCATGAAGCGCGGCAGAACCTGTTTTTGCCGCATTACTTCGCGAAATAGCGAAGCGGGGGCCAAGTTTTAGAGGATTGCCGGTGAGCGATACGACCAACCAGAGCAGCGATAATGGCCAGAACGGCCAGCCGGCGCAGAAGGGACCGATCATCCCGAAGTCGCCGAGCGAAGCCCTGCGCCCGGAACGCGTTCCCGAGCCTCCGAAGCGCTCCAGGAATGCCCGCAGCCAGGTCATCCTCTTCCTGAATTTCGTGATGACCATGGCGGTGGTCGTCTGCATCGCCGGTCTCATCGGCTTCTATTACGCAATCACCGCTTATCAGAGCCCCGGTCCGCTGCAGACGAACACGAACTTCATCATACGCAATGGCGCAGGCCTTTCGGAAATCGCTTCGAATCTCGAGCGCAATCTCATCATCTCGGATGCCCGCGTCTTTCGTTATCTGACGGCGACTCATCTCAACGCCGGCGAAAGCCTCAAGGCCGGTGAATACGAGATCAAGGCGCATGCGTCCATGAACGAGATCATGGAGCTCCTGAAATCCGGCAAGTCCATCCTCTATTCCGTCTCCTTCCCCGAGGGGCTGACGGTGCGGCAGATGTTCGATCGCATGCTGGAGGATCCGGTTCTCGAAGGCGACCTGCCGGCGGCTCTTCCTTCGGAAGGCAGCCTGCGGCCCGATACTTACAAGTTCTCGCGCGGCACCAAGCGGTCCGAGATCATCGACCAGATGGCGGCCGCCCAACAGAAGCTGGTCGACCAGATCTGGGAACGGCGCGATCCTTCGCTGTTCCTGAAGAGCAAGCAAGAATTCGTGACGCTCGCGTCGATCGTCGAGAAGGAAACCGGCGTGCCGGATGAGCGCGCCCATGTCGCCTCCGTCTTTCTGAACCGTCTCGGCAAGGGCATGCGCCTGCAGTCCGATCCGACGATCATCTATGGTCTCTTCGGCGGCGGGGGCAAACCCTCCGACCGGCCGATCTACCAGTCGGATCTGAAGAAAGAGACGCCGTACAACACCTACGTCATCAAGGGCCTGCCGCCGACGCCGATCGCCAATCCCGGCAAGGACGCGCTGGAAGCCGTCGCCAATCCCTGGAAGACGCAGGATCTCTATTTCGTCGCTGACGGAACCGGCGGCCATGTCTTCGCGGCGACGCTCGAAGACCACAATGCCAATGTCAAGCGCTGGCGCAAGCTGGAAGCCGACAAGGGCGCCGATCCCGAAATTGTCGTCGACGGACAGCCGGAAGACCAGCCTGTGGACAATACATCCGCGGTTCCGCCGAAGAAAAAGAAGATCAACTAATATCGGGAGGCCTTCGATGGCATTGCAGTCCATGACCGGTTTTGCGCGGCGCGAGGGAACGACCGGCCGCTGGCGCTGGGCATGGGAACTGCGTTCGGTCAACGGCAAGGGGCTCGATGTCAGACTTCGCCTGCCGCCCGGCCTGGAGCGCCTCGAAACGGATGTTCGCCGCATTGCCGGCGAGAATTTCAGCCGCGGCAATCTGCAGGCTACGCTGTCCCTGACGACAGGCGAAAGCCAACTTGAGGCCGTGCTCAATCAGGATGCCTTCGCTGCCGTTCTCACCATGCGCGACAAGCTGGAGGGCCTGATCGATCCGGCGCCGCTGAGGCTCGATACCCTGCTTTCCATCCGCGGCCTCGTCGATTTTCGCGAGACGCAGGACAGCGAAGAGACGATTGCCGCGCGCGATGCCGATATCCTCTCGGGACTGATGGCTGCTCTTTCCGATCTCAGGACCATGCGTGAGCAAGAGGGAGCAGCGCTTACCCGCGTGCTTCTCGGACAGATCGCGACGATCGAAGGCCTGACGAGCACGATCGAGGCCGATCCCTCGCGCTCGCCGCAGGAGATCGCGGCAAGGCTTTCCGCACAAGTCGCGCTCCTCATGGAAGGAGCCGGCGCGCTCGACCGCGACCGGCTGCATGCCGAAGCAGCATTGCTCGCCACCAAGGCGGATCTGCGCGAAGAGATCGATCGGCTGAAGGCCCATGTGACCGCTTCTCGCGATCTCCTGGTCAAGGGCGGCCCCGTCGGACGAAAGCTCGATTTCCTTGCACAGGAATTTAACCGCGAATCGAATACGATCTGCTCGAAGTCGAACGCTTCGGCCGTTACCGCAGCCGGGATCGAGCTGAAGGTGGTGATCGATCAGTTCCGCGAGCAGGTCCAGAATTTGGAGTAGGACATGAGCCCGGCGAAAATCTCGCCCATCCAGATCGCCCGTCGCGGTCTGATGCTGGTCATCTCGTCGCCCTCGGGCGCCGGTAAATCCACCATCGCGCGTACGCTCTTGGAAACGGACAAGCAGATCGGTCTTTCCGTCAGCGTCACGACCCGCCAACGGCGGCCGAGCGAAGTGGAAGGCGTGCACTATCATTTCAAGAGCGTGCGGGAATTCGAGCGGCTGCGCGATTCCGATTCTCTGCTGGAATGGGCCGAGGTTCACGGAAATTTCTACGGCACGCCCCGCGAGCCCGTTGAGCAGGCTATGTCCGAAGGCCGTGACATGCTGTTCGATATCGACTGGCAGGGCGCCCAGCAGCTGCAGCAGAAGATGCAGGCCGATGTGGTCTCGATCTTCGTGCTGCCGCCGACCATGACCGAGCTCCAGTCCCGCCTGCACCGCCGCGCCGAGGATTCCGAGGAGGTCATCCAGACGCGCCTCGCAAATTCCCGTGCCGAAATCGCCCACTGGCGCGAATATGACTACGTCATCGTCAATGACGACCTGAACGCCGCCCTCGATGCCGTCCAGTCGATCGTCAAGGCAGAGCGCCTGCGTCGCGACCGCCGCCACGGCATGTTCGATTTCGTTCGGGAATTGCTTGAGGAAATGCCGATACTCTAAAGGCTGTTCGCCAGCCGGCAGAATTCCTCTATCGACAGTGTCTCCGCGCGTCTAGCCGGATCGATGCCGGCTTTGACAAGCAGGCTCTCCCCGCCGACCGGCTTCAGGCTCTGGCGCAGCATCTTGCGGCGCTGGCCGAAAGCGGCCTGCGTCACCTTCTCAAGATTGGCGACGGAGCAGGGGATCGGGTTTTCGTTCGGCGTCAGGTGGACCACCGTCGAGATGACTTTCGGCGGCGGCGTGAAAGCCTGCGGCGGAATATCGAATGCCATGCGGGCATGGGTGCGCCATCCCGTGAGCACGCCGAGACGGCCATAGTGATCGTCGTCCTCGGAGGCGACGATCCGCTGGCCGACCTCCTTCTGGAACATCAGCGTCAGCGATTGCCAAAAGGGCGGCCATGCCTTCGGCAGCAGCCAGTTCACCAATAGCTGGGTTCCGACATTGTAGGGCAGGTTGGCGATGATCTTGATCGGGCCTTTCGGCGCTATCGCCTCGAAATCGATCTTCAGCGCATCGCCCTCGATGACCTCCAGCCGGCCGGGATAATGATCGGCGATTTCGGCCAAGGCCGGCAGGCAGCGTGCATCGCGCTCGACCGCGATGACCTTCTTTGCTCCTAGCGCCAGGATGGCCCGCGTCAACCCGCCAGGGCCGGGGCCGACTTCAAAGACTGTCGCATCATCCAGCGCCCCGGCTGTACGGGCAACCTTCTGCGTCAGGTTGAGATCGAGCAGGAAGTTCTGCCCGAGCGCCTTGCGCGCATCGAGCCCATGACGCTGGATAACCTCGCGAAGCGGCGGCAGACCGTCGAGTGCAGCCATCAACGATGGCTTTCCGCGGTACGGCCAAGCTGAGCGCCGAGCTTGAGCGCAGCAACGAGGCTCGTCTCGCGTGCAAGGCCCTTGCCGGCAATGCCGAAGGCGGTGCCGTGATCGGGGGAGGTGCGTACGAAAGGAAGGCCGAGCGTCACATTCACCGAATCATCGAAGCCGAGCGCCTTGGCCGGGATCAGCGCCTGATCATGATACATGCAGACAGCGACGTCGTAACGCGTACGCGCTTCGTCGTGGAACATCGTGTCGGCGGGCAGGGGGCCGATCGCATCGATGCCCTCGTCACGAAGGATTTGGACCGCCGGATGGATGATGGTCTCATCCTCCTTGCCGATTGCGCCGCCTTCACCGGCATGCGGATTGAGCCCTGCGATCGCGAGCCGCGGAGCCGCGATGCCAAACCGCTGCTTCAGATCCTTGTCTGCGATCCGGCAGGTCTCGACGATCAGGCCGAGCGTCAGAGCCTGTGGCACATCCTTGAGCGGAATATGGATGGTGACAGGAATGGCGCGCAGTTTCGGCCCCGCAAGCATCATGACGGGCATGGCCGACTGGCCGGTCGCATGCATGGCAAGATCGGCAAGGAATTCGGTATGACCAGGAAACTTGAAGCCTGCCTCGTAGAGCACCGACTTGGCAATCGGATTGGTAACGACCGCCAGCGCCTCGCCCTGCATCACCAGCGCCACGGCCGTCTCGATCGAGGTGATCGTGCCCTTTGCCGTTGCGACATGCGGCTCTCCCGCGGCAACATCGATGCCGGCAGGTATAGGCATGACCGGCAGCGCGTCCGCAAATATACCGAGACTTTCTGCTGCCTTGCCGATATTGCGTTGGACAATATCGAGATTGAGCTTTCGTGCCCGCACCGCAAGCACATCGGGATCGCCAATCAGGAAGAATGGCGGCAGCCCGAGCTCGCGTCTGCGGAGCCATGCCACGAGGGTAATATCCGGTCCTACGCCGGCCGGGTCGCCCTGCGTCAGTGCAAGCGGTTGCGAAAACGGTGTCGCCATGGAAAATCAGCGATAGATGATCTGCGCGTGCTTGCGCAGTTCATCCAGATATTTGGTGCTGTTTTCGTTTTCCGGCGCTGCGGTCTTGTCCGACTTGGACTTGTCGAGGTCCTCCTGACGGAACACCATTTCGGCTGCCTGGTCATCCGAGACTTGGCGCTGGCTGCAGATTGCCAGATATTCCACGCCCTTGTCGGTTACGCGCGTTGCCGTCGTATTACCCTTGATCTGAGCCACGAGGTCTTTCCATTCCGCCGGGATTTCCGGAGCCAGCATGCGGCCGAGATCGCGCACAGAAACATCGCGCATCGTGGCGGCGAAGGTCTTTGCCTGATCGCATCCCGGATATTTGGAGCGCGATGCCTCAGCCTCGCTCTTGCGCTTGGCCGTGATCGCGTTGCGCTTGGCCGGCGGGACCACGAAAATGATCTGCTGCAGAATATACTCCGTCGTCACAGGCTTCTGCTTGTTGTTCTGCATCATGCGGTTGACCAGATCGTAATTCGAGATGCGCGCGCTGGAGCCGTAGCGCACATTGACGAGACGCGGCCAGCTCATCTGCACGGCAATGAAGTTCTTGAAATGATCGACGCCGACGCCGGCACGGTCGAGGATCTGCGCCATCTGCTCGACGGAAAGCTTGTTGCTTGCGGCGAAACGGGCAAAGGAGGCGTTGACGTCGTCCTGCGAGACGGACATGCGCACGCGGGAGATTTCCTGCCGCTTCAGCGTCTCGTCGACCAACTGTTCTTCGGCAGCCTTGGCATCGGGCTTCAAGCGCTGCAGGCGCATGAAGGCCTGTCGCTTTGCGACGTCCCCGCTGGTGATGGCGGTACCGTTTACCACCGCCTTGACTTCGCTGGCGGCGAAGACGGGGGTGCTGAAGGCAGCAAGCATGAGGGCTGCGCCTGCAACAAGCGTGGTTACGGCTTTCTTCGCGTCAATCATCTGTTGACCTCCCGATAGCGCCGCACGACCCGGCGCGCGGCGTTCTTACCATAGACTAAGGCGAGCGGAAATCGCATCTCTTGCTCTGCGACACCCTATGCCTCACATAACGACTGGTCGTAATGTCCTGCACAGGGTTTTGGCGAAAGAATGGCTCGGCCGGAGTTTCCGGCCGCCCATCTGTCGTCAGAGGCTGTTTGCAGAGTCACCCGTGCCCAGTCGGATATCGCCAAGCGTGCGGAAGGTCAGGCGTGCCGCGATCGTCCAGTCGCTTGCCGACTGATCCGTCGTATCGTTCCTATCCATCCAGGCGATGGTGAAGATGGTGCACTCGTCCTCATAGGAAATGCCGAGCGTCTGTCTCGTAACGACGTCGTTGTTCAAATCCCAGGCGATGCCTCCGAAGATCGACCAGTAGTCCTTGAACTTGACCCGGCTGCTCACCTGAACCTCATCCTGGTCCTCAGCGAAGCCGTATGCCGGCTGGGCGCCCACGTGCGTATAGGTCACCTGGCCCGAGAAGGTATCGTTCTGATAGGCCGTCGTCAGGTCGCCGCGATTGAGGGAGAAATCCTTCTGGTCCAGCCGGTAGGATGCAGCCAGGGAGAGGCCGAAGGGCATTTCGATGCCGCCCAGCCCCACATAGTCCGAAACGTCGTTCTCAAGGCCGGAATCGGCGCCGACATTCACGAGGTCGTCGGTCGCAAACGAATTCAGACCGGCGAGTTGATAGGACTGTCCGAAGATGCCGTGCAGCTTGTAACCGCTGTCGAAAGTGCCGGTATACTGGAAACCGACATTGGCGCGCGTGCCGCCTTCGATACGATCATAGCCGGAGAACCTGTCGCGGTCGAACAGATTGGTCGCGTCGAAGACGAAGCTCTGCGCGTCTTCATTCGGCAACCGGCCGGCGAGCGGTTCATCCGGTCGCGCATAGATCTGGGCGATCGGCTCGAGAACATGCGTGCTGTTGCTGGTCGTGAATAGGATCGGGTAGCGCATTTCCAGCCCAGCCGTCACCATTCCGCGCGTTGCCGCATTATCGTCCAGATAATTGCCGGCATAGGGAACGCCGTTCTCGACCGGACTTTCCATGTTGAGCGCCAAGGCATCGCCGCGTGCTGCGAGCAACGGCGTGATAACCAGCCCGGTAGGCGTTATGTAGGTGCGCTTCCACTGTATTTCCGTGCTCAAACGAGTGGTCTGACCTTCCAGGCCGGGGAAGCGATCGAAACCGTCGACAGTGGTAAAGTTTTCTTGAGAGCGCGAAAGATTGGTCAGATTCACATCGGCGGAAAGCTCACCGCCTGCGAGTGGCTGCGGCGCGACATAGTGATAGTCAAGCGTCGGATAGACGATCGGCTGCTGCTTTTCCGCGGTGCTGCCGGAATCGGCGTCCTGTACGTCGAAATAGAAGGCGCGCAGGTCGAAGTAATTCCGCTTGCCGAGACCCGTCAGATAGGCGGTATTGATCTGCGGGCTACCGTCGTAACCTCTGATCTTATAGGTGCGCGAGAAGTTGTTGTCGCTCTGCACCATGACATCCCAGCCGAAGCTCCAGCGGGGATTGATCATGAAATGCCCCGCCGACGCGATCATGCCGCGCTGTTTGGCTTCGGCATCGCTTGTACCGGCGCTGAAATTACCGGGGCTCATCTGATCGATGCCGGCAATATGCATCGTCACCGTGCCGTTTTCGAAGCGGCGGCGATATTCCCCCTCGAGCATGAAGCCCTGCGAGGTGTAGCCGGTGCCCGTGACGGTGAAATCCGAACTCGGGGAGATGACGTAATAATAGGGAACGTGCAGACCGTAGCCGATATTCTGCGAAACGCTCATCGTCGGGAACAGGAAGCCCGACTTGCGCTTCACGGTATTATCGGGGACCGTGATCCACGGAACGTAGGCGATCGAACGGCCAAGCAGCTGAAAGCGGGCGTGCTCGAGCCGGATCGTGTGCTTCTGGTTGTCCTGGATGACACGCTGCGCCTTGACCTGCCAGAAGGGCGCGCGTTCGGGCTTTTCGGCGCAGGGCAAGCAGGCGGTGTAGACGCCTTTATTGAGAATCATCTGCGTACCGCCGACTCGCTGGCCGGTTTCGGCAACGAGGCGGGTATTGTCGCTTGTCTCAATTCGCAGCGCATTCATGAAGCCGTCTGCGAAATTGTCGGTCACATCGAGGTGGTCGGCATAGATTCGGTTGCCGTCGGGCGTCACCATCTCGATGTTGCCGGTCGCCATCATGCGGCCGGTCTTCTGGTTATAGTCGACCTTCTGGGCGACCAGCCTGTAGCCGCCGTAGTTGATCTGCACGCCGCCGATCACCGAGACGAGCTCCTGGTCCTTATTATAGACGAGCTCGTTCGCAGACAGCATCAGCTTCGCATCCGGCGAGATATTCTGGCCGATTGCAGGCATGCCTGTACTGTTCTCTTGACCGTAGGCCAGCGGAGCATTTTCAAAATAGGAACACAGAGCTGCGCCTAAGAGCAGGGCAACCAACTGTTTACTAAACACCTTGCGGTCGCCTACCGCCACTAGCCATCCTCCTGATGAAGCAGGATCGTCGCGCCTAAAGCGAGCGCCACGATCACTGGTATCCAAGTCGCCACAAACGGCGGCACGACACCGCTGCTTCCAAATGCCTTTACAAGCACGGTGACGACATAAAGCATGAAGCCCGAAAGGATTCCACCCAGAATCACGGAGCGTGACTGGTTGAACCGGCTAAATTTTAGAGACACTGTTGCAGCAATGAGAGTCATGGCCACCAGAAGCAGCGGCTGCGACAGCAGCGAGTTGAACTGAGTCTCAAGCGCCTTCGTGGAGATTCCGAAGGATTTGGCGGCAGCGATACGGTTGGAAAGGTCAAAAAAACCAATTGTTTCCGGCGCTGTGAGCCGCTCCTTGATGAAGTCCTGCTTCAGATTGGTACGAAGCTGCTCAGTAGCCTTACGCACCGGGATTTCCCCAGGCTTGCGTTCGATGACGTTGTTAAGCTGCCAGTAACCATCTTCCAATTTGGCTGATGAGGCATCCTGCCTCAGAATGACCTGACCCGTGGAATCGAAGTGGATAAGCACGGCGTCCATGAGCAGCGTGCCGTTCTCCAGTACGGTCTTGGCGCCGATGATGACATCGTCCCGGCCGCTGATCTGGCGCAGCCACGGAACCTGCAGCGCCCTGATCATGGCATTGTCCTGACCGCGCCACGCCGTTTCGAATTGCGTTGCCTGCCTTTGGCCCCAGGCGGCGAGCGGATTGAGCGCCACCACCGTCAGCACGCCGAGAATCAGGGAGCCGGCGATAAAAGGCAGCATGAACTGCCAAACCGAGATGCCGGCCGCACGGGTGACGACGAGTTCATATTTCCGGTTGAGCCCGATCAGCACGGTAATGCCGACGAACAGCGCCACGAAGGGGATGGTCTGCTGCAGGATCAACGGCAGTCGAGCGGCAGTGAGCAGCACAGCACCACCCAGCGTGTAGCCGGGAAAGTTGGAGATGCGGCTCGCCGTCTCGCTGAAGTCGAGCAGAAAGGTGATGGCGCTCATGCCGACCAGGAACCATATCGTGGTCACGACATACCGGCGAAAGAAATACCGCGACAACGTCCCGAAAATCATCGCGCAGCGCCTCCACCGGTCCGACCCGTCGCGGCAAGTACCCGCTTCTGCGCGCGCTTCCAGAGCGTGGAGGTGCGATTTCTGACGGCGAGCGGCATGGCAAGCCGCTTATGCATGTTCAGGAAAATAATCGAAACCAGGCCGGTCACGATCGGGATCGCATAGAGGATCGGGATATAGATCGTGTTCTTGTCGATCTGGTTGGCAACGTAAAACGCCGCCCAGCGCAGTATGAATGCGAGGCCTAGTGCACCGACCATCGGATGCATGCGCGCCTCGCGATGCGATCGCGCATCCCCGGCTATGGCAAGCGAGAAAAGCGCAAAAACGAAAGGAAGCATCCAATCGGTCAGGCGGCGATGCAATTCGGCGGTATAGCTGCCGGGCTTGGCGATATAGTCAGGATCTTTCGGATCGGGATTCAGCAGGAAGGCGAGATCGCGGTCGCTGGCGCGAAGCGTTGCCTGTCCGTTATTTTCCGTCATGTCCGAAAGGTCGAAGGAATAGGAATCGAACTTGATGACGGAGACGTTTCCATCGGGCGTTTTGCGATGGACTTCGCCGTCATGCATGATCAGCGACGTGCCGATATCATCCACGGCGCCTTCGCGCGCATAATAGATGAGCTCGTTATTCGGATCGCGCTCGTCGGCGACGAAGAGGCCCTTCAGCATGCGGCCGGCGAGCCGCTGCGAGATCTGCACATAGAGGCCTTCATCGATCTTGCGGAAGGTCTTTTCCTCGATCACGGACGAAAGAAGATCGGCATAGGTGGCGGCGATCATCTGCCGCACGACCGTCTTCGCACGCGGCTCGACGACATTGTCGACGAAGAACGAGAAGACGCTGATGAGGATCGCCAGAAGCAGGATCGGCCGCGCCAGGATGGTGCGGCGGGCGCCGGCGGCATCGATCACGGTCAGCTCGGAATCGTTGTTCATCGTCGTCAGCGTCTGGGTAATGCCGATGACGAGAGCGAAAGGCAGCACGATGGGAATGATCGACGGCAGGATCAGCGTCGCAAGCGTGGCGAAGGAGCCGATCGACTGGCCGCTGTCGGTCACCAGATTGATGCGCTGCAGAACCTGGGTGGTCCAGATGATCGCGAGCACAGGGAGCAGGGCCACGAGAAACATCTGGCCGACACGCCGCAATATATATGTCTCAAGTAGTTTCATGCTCGCCCTTGAAAGCACCCGCAGGCCGATATGGCCGACAGGAGATTCCCTCTACGCTGTTTGTCGCGGTTTTGCGACAAGGCCGTGTCAAAAATTCATTCAAATTTCAGAATTTTTTTGTCGCTGTGGCGACTCAGCGATTGCCATCAGCGCTGCGAATATGACAACCGAGGAGAGCCACCCCAGCACCACATCGGATAAATAATGTGCGCCGAAGGAAAGCCGCATCGCCGGCGTCAGGATGGAAACGGCGGCAACGGGTGCCACAAGCGCAAAGCGCACCGACTTCGGAACGAAGATCAGCAGGCAGAACAGCCAGCCCGCGCTCGCCGCTTCGCCTGATATGAAGGAACAGTTCGAGATGCATTTGCCGGCGAGCGAACCGGCTTCGGCAAAGTGAAGCGTACCGCCGAAGAAATCCGTTTGCACCGGGCGCGGCCGGCCCCAATGTTCCTTGAGGATCACGTTGACGAGAAGAACGGGGCCGATGAGCAGCGTGCCGAGCGCGACCTTCAGGTCGCGGGCGCGCGGGGCGTTGAATGTCGCGCCATGCTGTTGATAGCATTCGGCGAGCTTCCACAGAATCACGGCGGTGACGACATAGGGAACGTAAAAGAAGAGGGTGCGCAGCAGGCCGAGGATTGCCTCGCTCCGATAGGGAAAGGAGCCGCAGACCTGCGTTGCGGGTGCCGATGCGCCGCATGCCTCCTGGACGAAAAAAAGCTGGGAAAAATAAATGTCTATCTCGGGAAAGGCCCGGAAGAGGGCTAGCAGCAGCCACCACACCCAGAAGAGCAGGACAAAGACGCCGAATGCCGTTTGCGGCAGGCGAATTGCCGGACCCCGCCATCGATTTTTCGAAAAAACTGTCAACGCAAACATCTACGAAACTGACGAAAACCTTTTGGCCGGGCGGCCGCGCGGAACATAACAACTGTCGCCGGCCATTGACAGACCCGCCAAACGCGAAATTATCCCCCTGGAACGGATTTAATGAATCCCATCGGAGAAGACATGTCTGCAAAATTCGAAATTTCATTCTCAAAATCGGCAAAGCTCAGCGGTGGTCTCGCAATCCTTCTGAAGGCTTCAGAGGCTGACATGGCGGCTGGAGCCGATATTGCCGATCCGGCGGGGGTGATCGCCAAGGCGTCGAAAATTGCACGCTTTTCTGCAAAGTCGTTGGCTGCCCTTGATCTGGTGGCGCCGGAAGGTGCGCCCGTCGAGCGGATCATCGTCATAGGCCTCGGCAAGGCCGCGGACCTCACCGTCCACGACTGGCTGAAGGCCGGCGGCAGCGCCGCTTCGCGGATCAAGAACACCGAGAAGGCGACGATCTTCATCGATTCGCCGGGCGTGGAGGTCAGTGCCAAGTCTGCTGTGGATTTCGCCCTCGGCATGCTGATGCGCGCCTACAGCTTCGATACCTATAAGACGAAGAAAAATGACGATGAGGACAAGCAGGCGAAGTCGATCAAGGTGACGATCGTCACGGCGGACGCTGCTGCCGCCAAGAAGGCCTTTGCCGATGCGGAAGCGATTGCCGCCGGCGTCAACCTTGCCCGCGACCTCGTCAACGAACCGCCGAATGTTCTCGGCCCGGTCGAATTTGCCGCCAAGGCCAAGGAGTTGGAAAAGCTTGGCGTCGAGGTGGAAATCCTCACCGAGCGTGAAATGCGCCGTCTCGGCATGGGTGCGCTGCTCGGCGTTGCCCAGGGTTCCGTGCGTCCGCCGCGCCTGGCGGTCATGCAGTGGAAGGGCGGCAAGAGCAAGGACCGGCCGATCGCCTTCATCGGCAAGGGCGTCGTCTTCGATACCGGCGGCATCTCGATCAAACCGGCTGCCAATATGGAAGACATGAAGGGCGACATGGGCGGTGCGGCTGCCGTCACCGGCCTCATGCACACGCTTGCCGCCCGCAAGGCGCCGGTCAATGTCGTGGGCATCATCGGCCTTGTGGAAAACATGCCTGATGGCAATGCCCAGCGTCCGGGCGATATCGTCACCTCCATGTCCGGCCAGACGATCGAGATCATCAACACCGATGCGGAAGGCCGCCTCGTGCTCTGCGATGCGCTCTGGTATTGCAACGACCGTTTCAAGCCACAGTTCATGATCAATCTTGCAACGCTGACAGGTGCCATCATGGTCGCGCTCGGCAACAGCCATGCGGGGCTCTTCTCGAACGACGATCCGCTGTCGGCGCAGCTGACCGCGGCCGGTCTCGTGACCAACGAGAAGCTGTGGCGCATGCCGCTCGGCAAGGAATATGACAAGATGATCGACAGCAAGTTCGCCGACATGAAGAATACCGGCGGCCGCCTTGCCGGCTCCATCACGGCTGCACATTTCCTGAAGCGATTCGTGCAGGATACGCCCTGGGCGCATCTCGATATTGCCGGCACGGCGATGGGCTCGGTGCAGGACGAGATCAACCAGTCCTGGGGCTCCGGTTTCGGCGTGCGCCTGCTCGATGAACTGGTCCGTGTGAATTACGAAACACGATGACGGAAATCCTCTTCTACCATCTGACGGAATCGAAGCTGGAAGACGCCCTTCCGCCGCTGCTCGACAAGAGTGTCGAGCGCGGCTGGCGTGTCGCCGTCCAGATGAAGGAAGCTGCGCGGCGCGATGCGCTGGATACGCATCTGTGGACCTACCGGGAAGACAGCTTCCTGCCGCACGGCACGGACGAGGCCGATTTCGCCGGGGATCAGCCCGTTCTCCTGACCATTTCGCCTGACAATTCGAATGCCGCCACCGTCCGCTTCATCGTCGACGGCGCCGAGCCGCCGCCCGCCGCCGATTATGAGCGGATCGTCTTCATGTTCGATGGTTACGATCAGGAGCAGCTTGAAGGCGCACGCGCCCAATGGAAGAAGCTGAAAGGCGAGGGGCATAACCTCACCTATTGGCAGCAGACGCCGGAAGGGCGGTGGGAGAAGAAGGCCTGACGCGACCGTCAGGCGAGGCCCGCTTCCGCCAGAACCTTGTCGATGAAATCCTTCTTCGCTCCGGTATAGGCGGCGCGGCTTTCGGCATATTTCTGCGCAAGGCCGATCTTCAGCTCCTCATAGGCCACCGCGAGTGCCGGATCGTTTTGCAGTCGGTCACGGAAAAAAATGTTCCGCCGCCAGTTGAAGCCCTGATATTCGACGACATGGGCGAGATGCGTGCGCGTCTCGCCCGCAATGCCGCGGCCGAAGAGATGGTCGTCGGGTACGATGTCTGCGCCGGCGTAATCATAGCCGATCTTTGCCATCGGTTCGATGCAGGCAAGCCCGTCTTCGAGGCGGCGGACGCCGATCAGGACGTCGATGATCGGCTTCGCCTTGATGCCGGGGATGGCAGTGCTGCCGAAATGCTGGATGTCGAGCGCCAGAGGTCCGAGCGCATCGCGAATCCTGGCCTCTTCCAGCAGATAGGCCTCCCGCCATTTGGCATTGGCGTCGGCAAGCCTGACGGCCAGATGCCGGACGCCCAAACCAAATGAATCATCCTGCTCCTGCTGCATGGAAACGGCCCCTTGATATCGGCGCCGCTATCCTAGCATTTTGCAGGCGCGATGGCATCTGCCGGCGAAGGCCGATCAGTCGTAAAATGCCTCGACGAATTTCCGCTTGCCGAGCATGAAGGCATCGGCGACGTGACGCAGCGGTGCCAGATCGACATCCGACTTGCCGGCCTTGATGAGTTCGGCAAAACGGCGATAGAGCGCCGGATATTCGGCTTCGGGCGCGGAGAACTTCAGCTCGCCATCGACCGAAAGCTTCGAGCCGCCTTCGGACAGAACCATCTGGCCGGCGGCCGTTTCCGCGATGATGTCCCAGCTCTGCTTGCCCGTCTGGCGCCAGTCGAATTCGGCATGAACCGGAACATAATCGACATTGCGGAAATGCAGGTCGGCGGCGATCGGCGAGTCACGATTTTCAGGGAATTCCAGCGTGCCGGCGCTGAGGAATATCGCCTTTGGCAGGATATGCGTGACGATCGAGAGGGCGTTGATGCCAGGATCGAAAACGCCGAGGCCGCCGGCCTGCCAGATCCATTCCTGGTTCGGATGCCAGTGGCGCACGTCTTCCTTCCAGATCACATGCACGCTCCTGATCTCGGTCGAGGCAAGGAAGGACTTTGCGGCCTCGACGGCGGCTGCATAGCGCGAATGCCAGCTCGCAAACAGCGTCGCGCCCTGCTTGTTCGCGAGGTCTTCCAGATCAGCCACTTCGCTCAGCGTCGCGCCCGGCGGCTTTTCGAGGAAGACATGCTTGCCGGCGACCAGCGACTTGTAGGCCGCTTCGTAACGATACTGCGGCGGCATGCAGAGCGAAACGGCATCGATCGATGGTTCGGCTGCCAGCATATCGTCGATCGACGTATAGGCGTTAACGCCGTCGACCGTGCCGTGGCGGCTTGCCGTCGCCACCAGCTTGAAGTCGTCGTTGGCGGCGATGGAAGGGAGGTGCTGGTCGCGGACGATCTTGCCGACGCCGACGATGGCGAGGTTGATGGCTGACATGGTGAAGCTCGCGTTCGGTGTTTCGCTAAAAGTATGACTTATTGCGCGCCGTTTTATCAGAAAGCGATCCGCGGGCAAGCCGCCCTTGTCAGAGCGAAGCCATTTCCACCGGTGCGGAGCTCTTTTTGAACTTCAGCGTCACTACCTTGTAGCCTTCTGCTTCAAGTTTCGAAAGCAGCGTCGGCAACATCGTTGCGGTACGCTTGTGAATGTCGTGCATCAAGATAATGCCGCAGCCGCGCTTGTGCAGCAGGTCCATCGTCCGTTTGGTGACGGCGACCGGCGTCGTGTTGAAATAGTCCTTGCTGTCGATATCCACATCCATGACGACCATGTCGCGCATCGCGATAGCAGAGCGAAGCTTGTGGTTTTCGGCGAGATAGGGGAAGCGGAAGAAGTTCACATCCTCGCCTGTCGCCTTGGTCACGGCAAGCTGGCCCTTGGCAACTTCCTTCATCGCGGCATCGAAGCTCAGCGTAGCGAGATCGGCGTGCTTGTAGGTATGGCTGCCGATCGCATTGCCGTCCTCGGCGACCTTACGGGCGAGCTCCGGATGCAGCTCCGCCATTTCGCCGACCATCATGAAGGCGCCCTTCACGCCGAACTTGTCGAGGATTGCCAGAACCTTGTCCGTGCGTCCCGGGATCGGGCCGTCATCGAAGCTCAGGATCACTTCCTTGTCGTGCAGCTTCAGCTCGGAAAGCGAGGAGACTTCCAGCGTCCGTCCGGCCAGATGGTGCAAGCCGTCATATTTGGAGACATCCGTATCCTCGTCATCTTTCTTGGCCGGGCTCTTGCCCTCGGGTGCGATGACGGAAGACGTCTTGATCGTCTTGTCCGGCTCTGGCTGTCTGGTGGTGGCGCAACCGGCAAGGGCGACGGTCAGCGCGATGCTGGACAAGGCGAGGAAGCGGTACATGAAAGGGCTCAACAAATCGGTAAGGAAAGTTGAGACAACCTTTCTGATTATGGTTAACGAACGGTTGAGAATGGCCTGAAGTGTGCCACTACGCGGCACTTCGCCGCGTACCAAAATTGGGTTCGTTTTTCAGAGTGGAAAAACCGAGCTGCGGCCGACCCGGCTTCAAAAATTGTGGTTGGGAGATGGCGCCTCAGCTCGCCATCGCTTCCTCATATTCGGCGGAAAGTTCCAGCCATTGCTCTTCGGCGGCGGCGAGCTTCGCGGCAGCTTCGCCGCGCTGCTTGGCTTTTTCAGCTGCCTTGGCAGGTGCTTTTACGTAGAGCGCCGGGTCTGCAAGCTCTGCATCAAGAGCCTGAATCAGTTTCTCCAGCTTGCCCGTCAAGGATTCGATTTCGTTGATCTTTTTCTTGAGGGGGGCAAGCGAGGCACGCTTGTCGGCATTCAGCTTGCGCTGGTCGGCTTTCGAGGACTGTTCTTCAGACTGTTTCTGCTTTTCGTCGTCTTTTTTTTTGCCGGAAGCGACGATCAGGTCGCGATATTCTTCCATATCGCCTTCGAAACTCGTCACCGTGCCGTTGTTGACCAGCCAGAGGCGGTCGACGGTCGCTTCGATCAGGTGGCGGTCGTGCGAGATCAGGATGACCGCGCCGTCATAGTCGTTCAGCGCCTCGATCAGCGCGCGGCGGCTGTCGATGTCGAGATGGTTCGTCGGCTCGTCGAGGATCAAGAGGTTCGGCGCATGAAAGGCGGCAAGCCCCATCAGCAGGCGTGCCTTTTCACCGCCTGAAAGATCTTTCGCCGCCGTCGCCATCTTCTCGGTCGCAAGGCCCATCTGCGCGACGCGGGCGCGCACCTTGGCCTCCGGTTCGGTCGGCATCAGCCGCCGCACATGCTCGACGGGCGTCTCGTTCGGCACGAGATCGTCGAGCTGATGCTGCGCGAAGAAGCCGATCTTCAGGCTCGGCGCCAGACGCATTTCGCCGCTCTCCGGCGCCAGGCGGCCGGAGATGAATTTGGCAAAGGTCGATTTGCCGTTGCCGTTCGAGCCGAGCAGGGCGATGCGGTCGTCATTGTCGATGCGCAGGTTGAGCCCCTTGAGGATCGGCTTGCCGGGCTCATAGCCGACAGCGCCGCCGCTGATCGCGACGATCGGCGAGGCCGGCTGCTTCTCGGGCTCGGGGAAGGTGATCGGCTGGACGTGATCCTCGATCACGGCGGCCACCGTGCCCATGCGCTCCAGCGCCTTGACGCGCGACTGGGCCTGCTTCGCCTTGGAGGCCTTGGCCTTGAAGCGGTCGATGAAGCTCTGCAGGTGCTTGCGCGCCGCATCGTTCTTGGCCTTGGCCTTCATCTGCAGCTCGTCGGCTTCCGCCTTCTGCCGCTCGAACTGGTCGTAGTTGCCGCGGTAGAAGGTGAGCTTCTTCTGGTCGAGATGCACGATGGAATTGACCGCGTTGTTGAGCAGATCGCGGTCGTGGCTGATGATGATGACCGTGTGCGGATAGCGGCGGATATAATCCTCCAGCCACATCGTACCTTCGAGGTCAAGATAGTTGGTCGGCTCGTCGAGCAGCAGCAGGTCCGGCTCGGTAAAGAGCACGGAGGCGAGCGCCACGCGCATCCTCCAGCCGCCCGAGAAGGAGGATGCGGGCCTTGCCTGCGCTTCCTGATCGAAGCCGAGGCCTGAGAGGATGCTGGCGGCGCGCGCTTCCGCCGAATGGGCATCGATATCGACGAGGCGCATCTGGATTTCGGCGATGCGGTGCGGGTCGGTCGCCGTCTCCGCCTCGGCAAGCAGTGCTGCGCGCTCCTTGTCGGCGGACAGTACGATATTGATCAGCGATTCCTCGGTGCCCGGCGCTTCCTGCTTCACCTGGCCCATGCGCGCGTTCTTGGGGATCGATATCGTTCCGCTTTCCGCTCCCAGATCGCCTGTTATGACGCGAAAGAGGGTGGATTTGCCGGCGCCGTTGCGCCCCACGAGCCCGGCCTTCGTGCCTGACGGCAGCGAGACGCTGGCATGGTCGAGAAGCAGGCGGCCGGCAATACGGGCGGAAATATCTGATATCGTGATCATGCGCGCGGTTTTGGCCGAAAGCCGCCGCCAAGGCAAGATGGGTCAGCGGCGCTTGGCCGTTCTCTGTCGTCAATTGCTCATGTTTGGCGTGTCAGCGCCCGAAGGCCTGCACCGGCTGGCGTGGATTGGACTGGGCGGCCAGCAGCGCCACGCGGGCATTGGCCTGAAGCTGGCCGGGCGTTGCCGCTTCGCCGCTCAGCGCCACGCCGACCGATATCGTCAGGCCGCTCGCCTCCGACGTGTCTGATGCCGCAAAAACGAGATTGTCTTCGACGGAACCGCGCAGGCGCTCGGCAATCGCCAGCGCATCCTGCATGCCGACATTGGCGAAGAGGAAGGCGAATTCATGGGATTCCGTGCGGGCAGTGAAATCATTCTTCTTCACGGTCTTGCGGAAGAGGCCGGCAAGCTTCTTCAGAAGCCTGTTGCCGGTCTGTATGCCGTAGCGTGCGGTAAGTCCCTTGAAATCATCGATATCGATCATGATCAGCGCGCTGCCGGCCGCACCGTCCTCCTGACCATAGAGGTCGTCGAGCGCGCGGTTGAACCCGATACGGTTCGGCAGGCCGGTGATCTTGTCGGTGACGGCAGCAGCCTGCACCGCCGAAATGCCGCGCTCCAGCGCCGTCAGCCGCTCGATATCCTCTTCCAGCCTGGTGCCGATCGTCTGTTCTGCAGCAAGGACGGCCAAAAGCGAGGAGGCGAGATATTCGACCTCCGCCATGAAATCGGCAAGGCTCTGGTGGTCCTGCTGGCCCGAGACGGATTTGAGGATGGTTTCGCAGGCACGCGTGAAGGCCCGGTGATGCAGGCGCCCTTCAGCGAGCCGCTCGGCCGTTTCTTTGAGTACACGGCTCGCCTCGATGCGCGAGCGGTCGCCCGCCAGCCCGTAATGGCCGACGAGCCGGTAATGCAGACCGAGCTCGTCCAGAGCCTCCTGCTGCGGATGCGGGCCAAGGGCTGCGATATCCTGTGCCAGCCCGGCGTTCAGACCGATCAGCGCTTCGTAGAACAGTTCATAATTGCGCGGCAGGCTTGCCACATTGAGTCGCATCATGTGCTGAGCGACCTTCTGGATATCGCTCGCCGACGCCGGTCGGGCGGTCTCGCGTGCATTCAACGCATTTGCAACGGCAGTCGGCATGACGATCCCCTCATTGCCATTGGTTCTCTTGGGCCATCGGCTCTTCTGCTTCCGCTATGCAGGCAAGCTTTTAAGAGACATTGAATTTTCAAACCTTCTCGGGCGGGAAGCCGCAAAACCGGTTAATGCACCCTTGCTGCGTCCCGATCGGGAATGGCCGTATCCGTTTCAGCAGCAGCTGTGATGGCGCCATGAAAATTCCTGATTTGATCGCACCGGCTTTTGGGCGTGGAATGAACCAATTGCGATTGCGAAAGGACTGATATGACCAGAGCTCTCTATTCCCTGTGCGGTGCCGACGAGCGTCACTTCTTTTCGCCGCACTGCTGGAAGGCAGTGATGGCGCTCGCTCATAAGGGTCTCGATTTCGAAGAGGTTCCGACGACCTATGGCCGCATCGCCGATATCGGCGGCGGTTTTTCCAAGACCGTGCCGGTTCTGGACGACAACGGCCGGCTGATATCAGACAGTTTCGATATCGCCCTTTATCTGGAAGAGGCTTATCCCGACCGTCCGTCGCTCTTCAAGGGTGAGGGCGGCAAGGCCCTGTCGCGCATGGTCGAGGGCTATTCGCAGATGATCATCCATCCAGCGATCATGCGGATTGCGCTTCTCGATATTCACTCGATCCTGGATGAGGGCGACAAGGCCTATTTCCGGGTCAGCCGCGAAAGCCGCCTCGGTAAGCCGCTGGAGGAATTCGCCGCCGGCCGCGAGGCGGAGAGGGAGGCCTTTGCCGCCAAGCTGGAACCGATGCGCCATATGCTGCGGTTCCAGCCCTTCATCGGCGGCGAGAGCCCGCTCTTTGCCGATTACATCGTCTTCGGTGCGCTGCAGTGGCTGCGCATCGCCGCCGGCCTCGCCATGCTGGCTCCGGACGACCCCGTCATGGCCTGGTTCGAACGCTGCCTCGATCTTCATGAAAGCCGGGGCCGGACTATGACAGCGGCGTGAAATTGCCGGAGCCCCCTTGTTTTCGGGCGGTGAGGCGGGTAAAGACCGCCCACTTTTCCCTGAGTATGAGGACCCGAATTATGGCGATTGAACGCACCTTCTCGATGATCAAGCCGGACGCAACGAAGCGCAACCTGACGGGCGCTATCACCAAGATGCTCGAAGATGCCGGCCTGCGCGTCGTCGCCTCCAAGCGCGTCTGGATGAGCAAGCGCGAAGCTGAAGGCTTCTACGCCGTTCACAAGGAACGTCCGTTCTTCGGCGAACTCGTCGAAGGCATGACCTCCGGCCCGACCATCGTTCAGGTTCTGGAAGGCGAAGGCGCCATCCTGAAGAACCGCGAAATCATGGGCGCAACCAACCCGGCAAACGCTGCCGAAGGCACGATCCGCAAGGTTCATGCTCTCTCGATCGGCGAAAACTCGGTTCACGGTTCCGACGCTCCGGAAACGGCTGCCCAGGAAATCAAGTACTGGTTCTCCGACACCGAAATCGTCGGCTGATTCAGCCCCGGAGCATTCCCTCGGAATGCATTGAATTGACTCATGAAAGCCGGGTTCGTCCCGGCTTTTTTGCTTCAAGGGCTCAGGCCGGGCACTTGTCGGTATTCGAAAAATCCGTCGATCCGTCCGGTTTGAAAACCTCCGGGTTCTTCTCGTATCCGGCACCGAGAACCAGTGGCTTGCTCGGCAAGACACTCTGGTCGAGATCCGATTTGAACTGCGTCTTCAACTCCTGCAGCAGCTTGCCATCCTTGTCGACCAGCTTGACGGTCACCGAATAGGGCCGGTCCTTGCGCACGCAATGCAGGTTCTCGCTCTGGACAGAAATCTTGTCGTCCATCGGAAACACCTTCTGGTTCAGCACCAGCGGCGCTCCGCCCTGCGGGTTCTCGAATTCGGCGACGATGGTCGAGCCGTCGGGAATGGGTGCCGTCTTTTTCAGCGTCAACAGATAAGTGGCGCTGGCGACACGATAGTTGAAGACGAAGAGATGGCCTGTCACTTCCAGCATGGTTTCGGCCTGGCGCTGGCAGGCGGAAAGCATCAGCCCCGCTGCCGCGAGGGCCGTGATGATCGAACACCGTTTCATGGCGTCTCCTCCTTCTTTTTTCTCCGGTAATGCCTGCTTGCCTTGGCGCGGTTGCCACAGACGGCCATGTCGCACCAGGCTCGGCTTTTGTTCTTGCTGCGGTCGATGAAAAGCCAGCCGCAATTGCCGCAGATTTTCATCCGCTCCGGATCGGGCATCGCGATCAGCCGCAGAACCGAATGGGCCGTCGCCGCATCGAGGCCCTTCTCCGCTGCACCGCGGAGCGTCCGCGCCAGCGCCTCCAGCAGTTCGGCGAGAAGCCCGTCGTCATTTCCCTCGAGCACACGCCGGCGGAAATAACGGTCCGTCGCTTCCCGGAGCTCGATGAAGTTCGCCCTGTTCTCCGTTCCAACAGGCGCAATGTCGCCGAAAAGCGCCCGTTCGGCGCAGAATTCCCGCGCCGCCATGGGGAAGCGCTCCATCTGCCCTTCGGCTTCGAAGCGGTCGATGCGGCGCGCGGTGTCGTGGCGAAGAATGATACTGTTGGCGACATCGAGCGCCAGCGCGCCGCCGGAAAATCGATGCGGGGTCCAGGAAAAGCTCATGGGGAAAATATAACTGGTAAACCGCATTTTACCAGTTATTATTTTAAGCCGATCCGGAGTTTTGGGAATGGCCTATCTTCTGCAGCAACTGGCGAATGCGGTGCCGCTCGCGGCGCTCTACGCCACGCTTGCCTTCGGCTATTCGATTGCCTTCGGCGTCACCAAGCGAGCCGACATTACCTATGGGGCGATCATCGCCTTTGCCGGCCAGATGCTTCTACTCTTCACGGACATGGCCTATAATCGGCTATGGCTGGTGCTGCCTGCGGCGATAGCGATCGGCGTCTGCGCCTCGCTGATCTATTCGGTCGGGGCAGGGGCCTGGATCGGCCGTTCCATCATGCAGCCGCTCGCCAGTAAATCGCCGAACACGGTCATGGTCGCAGCACTCGGCATGATGATCGTGCTGATGGAAACGGCGCGCCTTGCCGCCAATACCCGCTCCATCTGGCTGCCACCACTCCTGAACGACACCGTCACCTTCTGGAGCGACGGCACCTTCCGGGTGACGCTCACTTATATCCAGCTTCTGGATACGGTCCTGATGTGTGCGATTATCGCGATCGGCTCACTGATCCTGAAGTGCACAGTATGGGGCCGCCTGTGGCGGGCCGTCATCGACGATCCGCTCGCCGCCGAACTCTGCGGCACCAGCGCCAACCGTGTCTTCCTGGTGTCCTATGCGGCGGCGGCCCTCGTCGCCACCTGCTGCGGCATCCTTGCGACCTTCTACTATGGATCGATGGATTTCGGCGCGGGACTGATGTTCGGCCTCAAGGTGCTGATGATTGCGGCCGTCGGCGGCTATTCCGATCCGCTGCGATCGGCAGGCGGTGCCGCCGGCCTGGCGCTTGTCGAGACGCTCTGGGGCGCTTACGGCTCCTTCATCTGGCGCGATCTCGCCATTTTCTCGCTGCTGGTTTTCCTGCTGGTGCTGAGCCGCCGCGAGCGCGTCGTGCTCTGACTATTTCCAGCGGTCGCGCGCCGTGTCGTCGGCGTCCTTTGCGGTGATCCAGTCGCCCGTATGTCCATCCTTGCCATGCTCCTTCTTCCAGAAGGGAGCCGAGGTTTTCAGGAAGTCCATGACGAAATTTGCGCCGTCGAAGGCCGCCTGCCGGTGCGGAGCTGCGGCAACGACCAGCACGATGTTCTCGCCGGCCGCAATCTTTCCAAAGCGGTGAATGGCCGTCAGGCCGTCGAGCCCGAAACGTGCGATCGCGAGTTCGCCGATGCGGGTCATCTCCGCCTCGGCCATACCGGGATAATGTTCGAGCTCCAGCGCCGAGAGCGTGCCGCCTTCGTCACGGCAAAGGCCGGAAAAGGTGACGATTGCACCGATGCCGGGCCTGCCTTTGGAAAGCCGGTCGACTTCCGCCTGCAGATCGAAATCCTCGCGCTGGACGCGGATGGTAGGGGTAATGGTCACAGCAGGCTCCTCGGCCCGGCGGGATTGGCTGTTCTCAGCCACCCGTCATCGGCGGAAAAATGCCGATCTCCTTCGCGCCTGTTATCGGCTCGTCATGCTCCACATGCTCCTGATCGATCGCCACGCGGATCACATCGGGATATTGAAGAGCCATCTCATATTCTTCGCCCAGGCCCTTCAAATGATTCAGAAGATCGGCAACGCTGACGACGGAGGCGGGGAGTTCGATTTCCTCTTCTCCCTTGCCGATGCGTTCGCGCACCCAGGCGAAATAGACAAGCCGTGTCATTCTTCGTCATCCACGATATGTTTCAGCCCGGCGCGGAAATAGTCGTAGCCCGTATAGATCGTCAACAGCGCTGCGATCCACAGAAGCGCGATGCCCGTCTGCGTCGTATAAGGGAAAATCTCGTCGCCCGCGGGGCCGGCCAACAGGAAGGCAATGGCGACGAGCTGCAGTGTCGTCTTCCACTTGGCGATGCGCGTCACCGGCACACTGACCTTCAGCGCCGCCAGATATTCCCGCAAGCCCGAAACCAGGATCTCCCGGCAGAGAATGGTGATCGCCGCCCAGATCGACCAGCCGGCGATGGTCTGGTCGGCCGCGACCAGGAGAAGGATCGAGGCGACCAGCAGCTTGTCGGCGATCGGGTCGAGCATGCGACCGATATTTGACGTCTGGTTCCAGATGCGCGCGAGATAGCCGTCAAGGAAATCCGTGATCGAGGCGATGACGAAGATCCACAGCGCCACCCAACGCGCGGTGTTGCTGATCGACAGCTTGCCCTCGATGAAGAAGCAGAGAACGATCAGCGGCACCGCCAGGATGCGGCCGTAGGTCAGAAGATTGGGGATGTTATACGCACGCGATGCCATGATGCGGTTCTCTGTGATGATGCGGCGGTAGATGACGGCTTTGGCCCTCGACCGTCAACATTCTTTCTGCTTTTTCGCTGCCTTTGCGTGGAATTTGCGACCGGCGCCGCTTATTTCGCGGCGTCGTCGTGAAAATGATTGTAGACCTGCTTGGCGACGGTCTCGGAAATCCCTTCCACGGCCATGAGATCGGAAAGGGCGGCGCGCGACACCGCCTTTGCCGTGCCGAAATGCTGCAGCAGCGCCCGCTTGCGGGATGGGCCGATGCCGCCGATCTCGTCGAGCGGGTTCTTGACCATCTCCTTCTTACGCCGCGCGCGGTGGGAGCCGATCGCAAAACGGTGCGCCTCGTCGCGCATGCGCTGGATGAAATAGAGGACGGGATCGCGTGGCGGCAGGGTGAAGCCTCCCTTGCCCGGCGCAAAGAAGCGCTCGCGCCCGGCCTCGCGGTCCACACCCTTGGCGACGCCGATGGCGATCACACTGTCGGTAATGCCGAGCTCTTCCAGGATCGCGCGCACCGCCGTCATCTGCCCCTGACCGCCGTCGATGAGGATCACGTCGGGCCAGGCGGGGAAAGGCATGTCAGCTGCATCTGCAGCGGAAACCTGCGTGCTGCGATCAGGAATGCCCTCTTCCTTGAGCAGGCGGGAGAAACGCCGCGTCATCACCTCGCGCATCATGCCGAAGTCGTCGCCGGGGGTGATGTCGTTCGATTTGATATTGAACTTGCGATACTGGCTCTTCACGAAGCCTTCCGGCCCTGCGACCACCATGCCGCCGACCGCATTCGTGCCCATGATATGCGAGTTGTCGTAGATCTCGACACGCTGCGGCACATAGGGCAGGCCGAACGTCTCCTTGAAACCTTCGAGCAGCCGTGACTGCGATGCCGTCTCGGCAAGCTTGCGGCCATGCGCCTCGCGGGCATTGGCGATGACATGTTCGACAAGATCGCGCTTTTCGCCACGCTGCGGAACGAGGATCGAAACCTTGTGCCCGGCCTTTTCGCTGAGTGCGGCGGCGAGCAGCTCCAGTTCCTCCACCGTTTCCGATAGCATGATCTGCCGCGGCACCGGCTTGTCGTCATAGAACTGCGCCAGGAAAGCGTTCAGCACTTCGGCGCCTGACAGTTGCGGATCGGCCTTCGGGAAGTAGGCGCGGTTGCCCCAGTTCTGCCCGGTGCGGAAGAAGAAGACCTGGATACAGGAGATTCCGCCTTCGTGATGGATGGCGAAGACATCGGCTTCCTCGACGCCGGCCGGATTGATGCCCTGATGGCTCTGCACATGCGAAAGTGCGGCAAGCCGGTCGCGATAGATGGCGGCCCGCTCGAAATCGAGGTCCTCGGCGGCAGCATTCATCGCTTCCGCCATGTGCTCTTTCACATTCTGGCTCTTGCCCGACAGGAAATCCTTGGCTTCGCGAACCAGTTCCGCATAGCCCTCATCGCTGACCTCATGCGTGCACGGCCCGGAACAGCGCTTGATCTGATAGAGCAGGCAGGGCCGAGTGCGCGTCTCGAAAACGCTGTCGGTGCAGGTGCGGATCAGGAAGGCGCGCTGCAGCGAATTGATCGTGCGGCCGACCGCACCGGCAGACGCGAAGGGGCCGAAATAGTCGCCCTTGCGGGCGCGGGCGCCGCGATGCTTGAAGATGGCAGGCGCGCGATGATCGCCTGTTATCAGGATATAGGGAAACGACTTGTCGTCGCGCAGCAGCACGTTAAAGCGCGGCCGCAAGCGCTTGATCAGATTCGCTTCCAGGAGCAGCGCCTCGGTTTCCGTCCGCGTCGTGACGAATTCCATATTGGCGGTCTGACGCACCATCTGGGCGATGCGGTTGGAATGCACGCGACCCATCGCGTAGTTGCCGACGCGCTTCTTCAGGCTGCGCGCCTTGCCCACATAGAGCACGTCGCCCGCCTCGTTGAACATGCGGTAGACGCCGGGGCTGTTCGGCAGGCGCTTGACGAATTCGGCGATCAGATCCGCACCGAGAAGGCCGGTTTCGTTGACGCTGCCGGCATTCCAGTCGATCGACGCAGAAATCGGCGCGGCAGAGGCATCACCTTCCACCTCGATGATATCGTCGTCGTTTTCGTCGGTCTCGTCGTAAAGAACACCGCCATCGGGCAGCTTCTTGGCATTCATTCCCTGATCTCCAGCACGTCAGGCGTCTGCCACGCGAGATGCTGGCCGCCGTCGAGTGCAATCATCTGACCTGTGATCGAAGGAGTCTCGAACAGAAAACGAATCGTTCGGCCGAATTCCTTGAGCTCAGGTCCTCGCTTCAAGATAAGGGCTGAAACCTGCGCTTGGAAGTCTTCCTGCAATTGCCGCTCGCTCGGCATCGAAGGGCCGGGGCCGATTGCATTGACGCGGATGCGCGGCGCCAGCGCCTGCGCCATGGTCTGCGTCGCTGTCCAAAGGGCCGATTTCGACAGGGTATAGGAGTAGAAGCTCGGCCGCAGCGCCCAGACGCGCTGGTCGATGATGTTGACGATCAGCCCCTCATGCGCCTCCGGTAGCTGTTCCGCAAATTTGGCGGCGAGTATCGAAGGCGCCCGCACATGGATAGCGAAGTGCTCATCCCAAACCTGGGGATCGAACTTACGCAGAGAATCCTCGAGAAAAATCGACGCGTTGTTGACGAGCAGGTCGATCGGGCCGAGCGCTTCGCACGCCTTCCCGACAAGCTCGCCGACCTCATCGATTTTGGCGAGATCGGCCTTGATCGCAACCGCCCGATGACCTTTCTGCCGCAATTCCGCCACAAAATCTTCGGCCTCGGCGAGCGAGCCGTTGGCGTGGATTGCGACCGAAAATCCATCAGCAACAAGGTCTTCGGCGATTGCCCGGCCTATTCTTTTGGCGGCACCCGTCACGAGCGCCGCGCGAAGTCTTTTCTGGGTCAAGATCCTGCCTTTTGGTCCTGAGGGTCTGGTTGCTGACTATATAAGGGCAGGTCCTGATTATATAAATAGGCCGAAAGCATTGCCTGTGCGGTCCGGATATTCTATGTATTATTTGAAATCGCGATTTATTAAAATAAGTATTGTAAGTTTAACTGATTATTATCCTTAATAAACGGTATGTTGCAGCCAAGCAACATCGAATTTCTGCCGCCGCGGAGCCACAATGATATCACAATTTGGCTCTTTCAAATCCGCATTTGCATTCCAATTTCACTCTCGAACCGGAAGGGACATTTAGTAATTCCCCGTGAATGCTTCGCCGAATTTGAGTTGACGGGCGCGCGGGACTGAAAGGAGACAAGTATGCGTATACTCTTTGCTGGCCTCATGGCTTCCGCTCTCGCCGTTGGCGGTTTCTCGGTAGCCCACGCAGCTGATGCCGTGGATCAGGTTCCGCAGGCCCCGGTTGCTGAGGATACCCCGGCTCCGGTCAACAACTGGCAGGGTTTCTACCTCGGTGGTGCTGCGACCTACAACATGGGCAGCTTCGGTCACGACCGTGACACCTATGATTGGGGCGGCCAACTCTTCACCGGTTACAACTTCCAGCAGGGCCAGATCGTTTACGGCGCTGAAGCCGATCTCGGCTACGGCGATGCGGACGTTACTCAGGACGGCATCAAGAACAAGACCGGCTGGAATGGCTCCGTCCGCGGCCGCGTCGGTTACGATCTGAACCCCTTCCTGCTTTATGGTACGGCAGGTCTGGCACTCGCCAACACCAAGGTTTCCGACGGTACGTCTTCCGACAGCAAGACCGCTTACGGCTATACGGTCGGCGCCGGTGTCGAAGCCTTCGTGACCAACAACATCACGACGCGTCTCGAATACCGCTACACCGACTACCAGGACAAGGACTACAATCTCGACTCCGGCAGCGTTTCGCGCGGCTTCGACGAAAACAGCGTCAAGGTCGGTATCGGCGTCAAGTTCTGATACGAATTGCAGCGAACATGAAAAAAGCCGGGCTTCGTGCCCGGCTTTTTTGTTGTCTTCACCAGTTTCAAATCGCTCAGATTTGCGGCTTCAGTTGCTCATAGCCGTCAAACTTCTTCTCGAATTCCCGCAGCCAGCCGATCAGCTCGGCATGGTCTTCTTCCCACTGGCCCTTGAAGCGCAGGTCGAGATAGCCGAGCGTCGCTGCAAGCGCGAAATGCCCGCCATGCAGCTTCCTGCCGAGCTTCGGCGTATTGGCGGCCAGATAGTTCAGTGCGGTCTCGACCTTCTTCCATTGCCGGTCGATCCAGGGCTGATGCACCTTTTCTTCATCGCGGAAGCGGCGTTCGTAGACGATCGCGAGCAGGCAGTCGCAGACGCCGTCGCAGAGCGCTTCCAGTACTTCGGCATCCGTGCGCTTGCGCTTCTTGGAAGGATAGAGCGCGCCCTTCGTCATCCGGTCGAAATAATGCATGATGGCGATGCTGTCGAAGATGGAAACGCCGTCATCCGTCAGCAGCGTCGGGATCTTGCCGAGCGGATTGTTGTCCACGAGGATCGCCGGTCCCGCATTCGTATCGACCCGGATTTGCGCAATCTCGAGGCCGAGATGGCGGGCGGCCATGCCCACCTTGCTGGAGAAAGGGGAGGTCGGGGAGCAGAGAAGCTTCATGGGGCACCTTTTGAAATGCGGATGGCCGGGACTATTCCCCCGCGCCACAGATTCGGTCAATCGGCCTTGGCAGGCTTCGTCTCGCCGCGCAGCCAGAAGGCACGCTGCGAGGCGAAACGATCCTGCGCCAGATGGTCCTTCAGGGCCGGCAGCAGCTGATGCAGCTCGTCCTTCAGCGTGAAGGGTGGGTTGACGATGATGAGGCCAGAACCGGTCAGCCCCGTCGTCTCGCGGTCGCTGCGCACGGCAAGTTCGGCACAGAGCATCTTCGGAATGTCCAACGCCTGCAGCGCCTCATGGAAGTCCTTGATCGGTGCGCCCTTTTTCAGCGGATACCAGAGGCAATAAGTACCGCCCGGAAAGCGCCGGTAAGCCCTCGCGAGGCCGTCCACCAGCCGCTCATATTCACCATCCTCCTCGAAAGGCGGATCGACGAGCACGATGCCGCGCTTTTCCTTCGGCGGCAGATGTGCACCGAGCGCCAGCCAGCCGTCGAGCTCGGTAATGCGCGCATGGTGATCGCCTTCGAAGACGCGGTGCAGCCGTGCGAAATCTTCCGGGTGGAGTTCCATCGCCGAAAGCCGATCCTGTGGGCGAAACAGCATGCGCGCGAGCTTTGGCGAGCCGGGATAGAAGCGCAGGCCGCCCTGCGGGTTCAGTTCGCGGACGGTGGAGAGATAGGGCTCCAGAAGCTCGGAGACCTGCGGCTCGAGATCCGTCTCCAGGAGCTTGCCGATACCGTCATGCCACTCGCCGGTCTTCTGCGCTTCCTCGGAGGAAAGGTCGTAAAGTCCGAGGCCGGCATGCGTGTCGAGCACCCGGAAGCCAGCGTCCTTCTTCTGCATGTAGCGGATCAGACGCGCCAGCACCGCATGCTTCAGCACATCGGCAAAATTGCCTGCATGGTAGATGTGGCGATAGTTCATTTTCGCTGATGCCTGTTATGAATTCGGATCATTGGGAGTTTTTGTGCCTTTTGGGCGGTCGAGCCTTGGCATATAGAAATCGCATGAACATTGCGACCCCCATCAACGCCAAATCCCGGATCGGTCATACGGCCTGTCCGCATGACTGTCCCTCCACCTGCGCGCTGGAGGTGGATATTACGGAAGAGGGCCGCATCGGCCGCGTCCGGGGCGCCAGCGATCATTCTTATACGTCAGGCGTCATCTGCGCCAAGGTCGCCCGTTACGCCGAGCGCCTCTACCATCCCGATCGTCTCATGCATCCGCTGCGCCGCGCCGGCGTCAAGGGGGCGGGGCAATGGCAGCAGATCTCCTGGGACGATGCGCTGGACGAGATTGCCGAAGCCTTCATGAAGGCCGAGGCGAAAGACGGCAGCGAAGCGATCTGGCCCTATTTCTACGCCGGCACCATGGGCTGGGTGCAGCGCGACTCGATCGAGCGCCTGCGCCACGCCAAGCGCTATTCCGGCTTCTTTTCCTCGATCTGCACCAACCCCGCCTGGACCGGCTTCACCATGGCGACCGGCATGCTGCGTGGCCCTGATCCGCGAGAAATGGCCCGCACCGACTGCGTCGTCATCTGGGGCACCAATGCGGTTGCGACACAGGTCAATGTGATGACCCACGCAATCAAGTCGCGCAAGGAGCGCGGTGCGAAGATCGTCGTCATCGATATCTACGACAATCCGACGATGAAACAGGCCGACATGGCCCTGATCGTCAAGCCCGGCACCGATGCAGCACTTGCTTGCGCCACCATTCACATCGCCTTCCGCGACGGTTATGCCGACCGCGACTACATGGCGAAATATGCCGACGATCCAGCCGGTCTCGAAGCGCATCTGAAGGCGAAGACGCCGGAATGGGCGGCGGCCATCACCGGTCTTTCGGTCGAGGAGATCGAAGCCTTCGCCAAACTGGTCGGCACGACCAAAAAGACCTTCTTCCGCCTCGGCTATGGTTTTACCCGCCAGCGCAATGGCGCGGTCGCCATGCATGCCGCCGCCTCGGTCGCCACCGTGCTCGGCTCCTGGCAATATGAAGGCGGCGGCGCTTTCCATTCGAACAGCGATATCTTCCGCATGAACAATGCGGAACTGACCGGCAAGTCGATGAAGGATGCCGATATCCGCATGATCGACCAGTCGCAGATCGGCCGTGCGCTGACCGGCGATGCCGTCGCACTCCGCCATCGCGGTCCTGTCACGGCCATGTTGATCCAGAACACCAATCCTGTGAACATCGCCCCGGAACAGCGACTGGTGAAGCGCGGCTTTGCCCGAGACGACCTCTTCGTCGCCGTCCACGAGCAGTTCATGACAGAAACGGCCGACATGGCCGATATCGTCATTCCCGCCACCATGTTCGTCGAGCATGACGATATCTACCGCGCTGGCGGCCAGAACCACATCCTGCTTGGCCCAAAGCTCGTCGAACCGCCGCCGACGGTGCGCACCAACCTCTTCGTCATCGAAGAACTGGCAAAACGCCTCGGCGTCACCGATCGCCCCGGCTTTGGCTTCACCGCGCGGGAGATGGTCGATCGCGTCCTGGCGGCGAGCAACCTGCCGGACTACGACTATTTCCTCGAGCATAAATGGTTCGACCGCCAGCCAGCCTTCGAGGAAGCACATTATCTTGATGGTTTCGCCCATCCCGACGGCAAGTTCCATTTCCGACCGGACTGGGTGAACGATCCCGCACCGAACAAGCCGCCGGCTTCCGTCGGTACGCTCGGCCCTTATGCAGAGCTGCCGCCGTTCCCGGATCAGGTCGATGTCATCGAGCTCGCCGATCCCGCGCATCCCTTCCGCCTGGCGACCTCGCCGGCGCGCAACTTCCTGAATTCGAGCTTCTCGGAAACCAAGACGTCGCGCCAGAAGGAAGGCCGCCCGGAAGTGATGATCAACCCTGTCGATGCGGAGGCGAACGGTGTCGGCAATGGCGACCTCGTCCGCATCGGCAATATGCGCGGTGACCTGCGCATCCACGCCCGCGTAACGACCGAGGTCAAGCCAGGCGTTTTGATTGCCGAAGGCCTTTGGCCCAACAAGGCGCATGTCGATGGCGAAGGCATCAACGTTCTCACCGGCGCCGATCCCGTGGCGCCCTATGGCGGCGCTGCCGTCCATGACAACAAGGTCTGGCTTCGCAAGGACGTCATATGACGCAATCTAAGGCAAAAGTGGAAATCGTCGGCAAGGAAATCCTGTCCGACGGCTGGACGAAGTTGACCAGCTACCGGATCGATTACACCGACCGGAATGGCGTGACCCATCGCCTGCCACGCGAGGTCTATCACCGCACGCCCGCCGCCTGCATCCTGCTTTACGATCCCAAGCGCGATGTGGTCGTGTTGGTGAAGCAGTTCCGCCTACCGGCCCATGTGAACGGCGATCCCGCCTGGATGATCGAAGTCCCGGCGGGGCTTCTGGACGGCGATGAACCTGAGGCCGCGATCCGCCGCGAAGCGATGGAGGAAACGGGATATACGGTCCGCGACGTCCGTTTCATGTTCAAGTCCTATACGGCGCCGGGCTCCATTACCGAAGTCGTACATTTCTTTGCCGCGACGATCGACACAGACGATCGCACATCCGACGGCGGTGGGCTTGAGGAGGAGCACGAGGATATCGAGGTGCTGGAAGTCCCATTGCGCGAAGCCCTCGCGATGGTCGAAAAGGGAGAGATCATCGATCTCAAGACGATCACGCTGCTGCAATGGGCGCTGTTGAACGAGGACAAACTTCGATAGCGGGTGAGGCGATCGACGCCCGATTCGTCGAGTTACCTCTGGGGCGGATCGACATTTCGACATTATCCTCGACGATCTTAGTTTTCCCCGCGAACGCGCATCATCTGCCGAAAGGCGCGCCGCTTTAGTGCAGGTATTGCGTTGATAGTGCGCATGGCGCCGCGCGTGACAGCGAGCTGAAGTCTGCCGACAATCGGCCGATGGGCCAGATCGCTGGCATCCATCTGCTTTTTCGATTCTTGGACTGCTTCGGTACTATAGCGAAGCATCTCGATTTCGTAGGCATGTATGGCTTCGACGAGCGGCTTTCGTCCTTGATCCGCTTCGATCAGCATGCGTCCAAGCAGAGCGGCATCGCGAAGCGCTGTATTGGCGCCTGCGCCTCGTCCGGGTGTCATCGTATGGACGGCGTCGCCGAGCAGAGTGACATTCGAACTCGTCCAAGGCGTCAGCGGGACGGAGGTCCTCATCTTGACATCGTGGATCGTCGAGGGCTCCGTCATACGGACGAGTGCACGCAAATGCGGGTGCCAGTCCCGAGTGATCTCCAAGCCAAGCTCTCTCAATTGTTCGCCGCTCAGGCCGGCCGGGTCCCGCGGCCAATTCTGCCGAGCGCCCCATATCCCCCAGCCGATGCTGTCCTCGTCGAGTGCTTCGACGAAATCCGGCCAACGAGCAGCAAAACCAGGGTCGCTTCTGCTGTGGGCGAACTCGAGCGAGTGAATGATGGCGCCAAAGCCCATCGGCGCCATAATCAGCGACATGCCTTTGAACATTTTGTCCGACAGCAGAGCTTTCGCTTCGGCCGTCATAGGAATTTTGCCCCCGAGCGACACGATCCCCGTGTCTTCCAGACGCGCTTCCGGTAGACGTTGCTTGCGTACCGTGGAACTCGTTCCGTCGGCCCCCACAAGAACATCACCTGTCGCGAGGCTTCCATCCTGAAAGCAGGCGGTGACCGACCCGTCGGCGTTGCTTGAGTAACCTTGAAGTGCCTTCCCGAAGAAGACGTCGTCTTCAAGTCCCCGGAGCAGAACCCGCCTCAGCGTCTTTCGAATGACGTTCTTTTCACCGTCGAGAGCGTTCGGGCCTGCATCATCGATATCGAAGCTCAGCACTTCACCCAGCTGTTCGGTAAGCATGTTGAAATAGCGCGGCGACCTGGCGCAGGTGGCGACATAGAGGTCGTAGAGTTCGCCGGGAACACAGGCTTTCAGCGCGCGGCTTCCAGCCGGGCTGATGCCGACGCGATAACCACCGGTGTTGGCGTTCGGCGCGAGGTCGCGCTCATACACGGCAATGCCAATGCCGGCCTGTTTGAGCAGATGAGCGAGTGCCAGACCGCCAGTCCCGGCGCCGATAATCAAAACCTTCATGGTACTAGTCCCGGTCGAGTTTAGGGTCGATGGAGAATTTCGCGGCGATCTGCCTCAGCCACTCTTCCGTCCAGGTGATGCGCTGGGCGCGCAGGTCCCCGACAATGCTGTTGACCCAGGACAATTCAGTTGCGTGAAGCGCTCGGAGATATTCCATCTCGAGAAGGAAGAGCCTTGGAACGGCCTGCGCTTCCTGCAGGGCTTCGTCGATCCGGCGAAGCTCCGACTCGATGGCTTTTGCTCTGAGCTCAAGCTGGCTCGCCACATCATCAGGCGTAAGCAGAGGAAGAAATGATATGGCTGCGGGGAATTCCGGATATTCCCGCGTCAAGGTCGACAATATCGCCCGCATCCAGTCCAGCGCGACTTCGCGGCCTTTCCCGGTTATCTCATACACCGTCCGCTCGGGACGCTTGTCGTCCCGGACCGTTTTCCGCGGGGTGATCAAAGCATCACGTTCGAGCCGCTGGATTGTCTGATAAAGGCTCGCTCTCTGCGTGACATTGATCACCTCGTCCTTGCCGCGCTCCTTGATGAGACGTTGCATTCGATACGGATGCAGCGGCTCTTCCATGAGCATTGCAAGGATAGCGAGCGCGATTGGGGAGCGTTTGATTGATGTCATAGTCATACTATTACTAGTTAATTTATAACTAGTCAATGCTATGGCCCCGGGCCGCGGGCTCCTGAAACAACTGCCGGGCTGATCGATGACCATGAATCTGTCGGCGGTGCGTCCGACCATTTCCAAAGCGCAAGTTTCCGCATTAAGGTAACGGGGCTCAAAATTTCATACGACTGTCACGAAGCGGTTCTATCCGCTGCGGTTTGTCGATCATCGGATACGGTCAGGAGAAAGCCCATGTGGCTCAGCAATTTCACCCTCGTTTTGCCCAACGAGGTGGTGAGCGAAGGTTCCGTGCGGATTGAAGACGGCGCGATCGCCGAAATCAGACCGGAGCCGGTCGCCGATGCCGTTATCGATGGCGGCGGCCGCCTGCTGATGCCCGGTTTCGTCGATCTGCATGGCGATATGATCGAGCGCGAGATCGCGCCGCGCCCGAACGCCCAGATGCCGATCGATTTCGGCATCCATGAACTCGACAAGAAGCTTGCCGCTGCCGGCGTGACCACGGCCTTTGCCGCTGTCTCCTTCGCGACGGAAAGCGTCTACGGCCATGTCCGTTCGCTGGAAACGACCTCGGCCGTCATCGAGGGCATCAACACGCTGCGCGACAACCTGCTGATCGATCACCGTGTCCACGCCCGCTACGAGATCACCAACATCGGTGCAGCACCGACGCTGGAGCGCCTGCTCGAAGCCGGCCATATCGACATGGTCTCGCTGACTGACCACACGCCGGGGCAGGGCCAGTACAACGACATCAAGAGCTATATCCTGAGCATTTCCGAGCGCCGCGCCATATCGGAGGAAATGGCTGCCGAGGTCGTCGCCAAGCGCATCGCTATGCGTGACAACCCGGAAATCGACGCCAAGTTGAAGGATATCGTCGCGCTCGCGAAGAAGCATGGTCTCTCGCTCGCCTCGCACGACGATGACAGTGTCGAAAAGGTCGCCGAAATGTTCGATCTCGGCGTCACGATCAGCGAATTCCCGGTCACGCTGCCGGCAGCCGAGGAAGCCCGTCGTCGTGGTCTATGGACGCTGATGGGCGCGCCGAATGCGCTGCGCGGCAAATCCATGTCCGGCAATCTGAGCGCGCTCGATGCCGCAAAGGCTGGCCTGCTGACGGTGATCGCCGCCGATTACCATCCGGCTGCCTTCGTGCCCGGCATCTTCAAGCTGGCGGAAATGGTTGAGGGTGGTCTTCCCGCTGCCGTCGCCATGGCAACGGCGAATGCCGCCCGTTCCGCCGGTCTGATGGACCGCGGCGAGATTGCCGTCGGCCAGCGCGCCGATATGGTTGTGATCGAGCCAGGCGATGTGCATCGCATCCGCGCCACTTTCCGTGGCGGCCAGTTCGTCTACAGCGACGGCACGCTGCATCCGCTTCAGGCCCTTGCGGCCTGAGGTCAGGGTTAGTCCCCGATCAGCGAAATAAGTTGGGAATTCGGGGCGGTGGCGGAAGCTGCCGCCCCGACTGCTTTACCGCCTTCCATCTTCACCTTGCCTTCGGCAAAGAGCTTGAGCGCCTGCGGATAGAGCTGATGCTCGATGGTCAGTATGCGTCCTGCCAGCGCCTCGGCGGTATCGCCCGCAAGTACAGGCACGGCGGCCTGGCCGATGACCGGGCCTTCATCCATGCCTTCGGTGACGAAATGCACGGTGCAGCCGGCGATCCGCATGCCGGCGTCGATCGCCCGCTGATGCGTGTGCAGCCCAGGAAACAGCGGCAGAAGGGAAGGGTGGATATTGAGGATCCGGCCCTCATGGCGCTGGATGAAGACGGCTGACAGGAGCCGCATATAGCCGGCAAGGCAGATGATATCAGGCGAAAGCTCATCGAGAGCGGCAAAGATTGCCGCCTCATGCTCGTCCTTGCTCGCATAGTCCTTGCGCACGAAGGCGAAGGTCGGAATGCCCTCCGCCGCTGCTTTGGCAAGCCCGCCGGCGTCCGCCTTGTCGGAAATCACACCGACGATTTCGGCCGGATAGTCGGCCGATTTTGCCGCCTGCACCAGCGCCATCATGTTGGAGCCGCTGCCGGAAATGAAGACGACGGTGCGTTTGCGCGGCGAGCTCATAGGGCGAGCGTGCCCTTGTAGATCGTGCCAGCAGCGCCGTCGGCTCGGGCGACCATGCGGCCGAGCGCCACCACCGTCTCGCCTTCCGCTTCGAGCACCTGGGAGACCGCGGCAACATTCTCTTCGGCGACGACGACGATCATGCCGATGCCACAGTTGAAGGTGCGCAGCATTTCCGTGGTTTCGACGCCACCGGTCCTGGCCAGCCACGAGAAGACCGGCGGAGCCTTGACGGCGGAGAGATCAATCTCGGCAGCGAGATGCTTCGGCAGCACGCGCGGAATATTCTCCGGGAAACCGCCGCCGGTAATGTGGGCGAGCGCCTTCAGCGCGCCCGTCTCGCGGATTGCCTTCAGCAGCGGCTTCACATAGATGCGGGTCGGCGTCAGCAGTGCTTCGCCGAGCTTCTTGCCTTCGGTAAACGGTGCCGGTGCATCCCAGCTGAGGCCGGAAAGCGAAACGATCTTGCGCACCAGCGAGAAACCATTGGAGTGAACGCCTGACGAGGAGAGGCCGATGATAACGTCGCCTTCCGCGATATCGACCGATGGCAGCAGCTTGCCGCGCTCGGCGGCACCCACCGCAAAGCCGGCAAGGTCGTAATCACCCGAGGAATACATGCCCGGCATTTCGGCCGTCTCGCCGCCGATGAGTGCACAGCCCGCCTCGCGGCAGCCGGCAGCGATGCCGCCGACGATCGCGGCACCCTGGTTGGGGTCGAGCTTGCCGGTCGCGAAATAGTCGAGGAAGAAGAGCGGTTCGGCACCCTGCACGACGAGATCGTTGACGCACATGGCGACGAGGTCGATGCCGACGGTGTCGTGATAGTCAGCATCGATGGCGATCTTCAGCTTGGTGCCGACGCCGTCATTGGCGGCAACGAGAACCGGATCGGTGAAACCGGCAGCCTTGAGGTCGAAGAGGCCGCCGAAGCCGCCGATCTCGCCATCGGCGCCCGGGCGGCGCGTCGAGCGTACGGCTGGCTTGATCTTCTCCACCATCAGGTTTCCGGCGTCGATGTCGACGCCTGCATCGCTATAGGTCAGGCCGTTTTTTCCAAACTGGCTCATGCTGATCTCCGGAGGATTTAAAGCTGCGGATAAGGGACCGCGTCACATGCCGGTCGCAATTGCATGAGAGTGCGCTTTATGCAAGCGTTGCAAGGGAAAAGCCCCCATTTTCCAGCTAATCCCTGTGCGCTTTCCGGATTTGGTGCAACAGGGTTGACCATCTTTGCGCCTCCATCCTATGTGCTCAAACGGCTGGGGCCGTTGGAAAGCGGTGCGGGCGGGGCGTGCAATCAGCGGGGAAGCGATGCCACAACAAGTCAGCGGAACGATACTGAAGCGCCAGATCATCTTCTGGGTGGCGGTTCTGCTCATCTTCATCGCCTTCCTCTATATTTTCAGTTCGATCCTGTTGCCCTTCATTGCCGGCATGTCGATCGCCTATTTCCTCGATCCTGTCGCAGACAGGTTGGAGCGGCTGGGCCTGAGCCGCCTGATGGCGACCATTGTCATTCTAGTGGCCTTCGTCATCGTCTTCGCGCTGGCACTGGTGATCCTGATCCCCGTCCTCATCAACCAGTTCAACGATTTTGCCCAGCGCGTGCCGGGCTATATCAGCCAGCTGCAGCAATTCATCGCCAACTATCAGGATTCCGTCCTGCCTGGCTGGATCAGAAGCCAGCTCGGGACCATCAAGGACAATCTATCCGGTATCCTTTCGGAAGGCATGGGCTTTCTGACGGGTCTCTTCGCGCAGATCTGGAATTCCGGCAAGGCGATCGTCGATGTCATCTCGCTTCTCGTCGTCACACCGGTCGTCGCCTTCTACATTCTGCTCGATTGGGATCGCATGGTCGCCAAGGTCGATCAGTGGGTGCCGCGCGACTATGTGAGCGACGTGCGCCAGATCGCCACGGAAGTGGATCAGGCGATTGCCGGCTTCATCCGCGGGCAGGGCTCGCTCTGCCTCATCCTGGGCATCTACTACGCCCTGGGCCTCTCGATTGTCGGCCTGAACTTCGGCCTGCTCATCGGGCTTTTCGCCGGCATGATCAGCTTCATTCCCTATGTCGGGTCGCTGGTTGGCCTCGTCATTGCCATTGGCGTGGCGATCGTCCAGTTCTGGCCTGATTATATCTGGATTATCGCCGTTCTGGCGGTCTTCTTCTCCGGCCAGTTCCTGGAAGGCAATATCCTGCAGCCGAAGCTCGTCGGCTCCAGTGTCGGCCTGCATCCCGTCTGGCTGATGTTTGCGCTCTTTGCCTTCGGTGCACTGTTCGGTTTCGTCGGCCTGCTGGTCGCGGTGCCGGCCGCTGCCGCCGTCGGCGTCCTTGTCCGCTTTGCGCTTTCGCGCTACCTTCAAAGCGATCTCTACTATGGCGGGTCGCCGGGCGGCCGGGCCCGGAAGACGAAATCTGTTTCCGATGAATGACGTGAAGAACGCTGATCCGAAGCGCAAGGCCGGAGAGCAGCTTCCCTTGGCCTTTTCGCACGACGCCGCCGCCGGGCGCGACGACCTCCTTGTCTCGGAGCGTCTCGCGGCGGCCGTTTCGATCGTCGATGCCTGGCCGAACTGGCCGTCACCGGTCGTCATCCTTGCCGGTCCGGTCGGTTCCGGCAAATCGCATCTCGCCGGCATCTGGAAGGAGCTGAGCGGAGCGAAGGCGATCCATCCCAACGTTGATTCCGATGCCGCGATCACGGCCGCCAATGGTCCGGTGCTTTTTGAGGATGCCGACCGCGTGGGCTTTGATGACGTCAAGCTCTTTCACGTCATCAACAGCGTGCGGGAAAACGGCACCAGCCTTTTGATGACCAGCCGCCTCTGGCCCATGTCCTGGCCGGTCACGCTGCCTGATCTGCGTTCCCGCCTGAAGGCCGCGACGGTCGTGGAGATCGGCGAGCCGGACGAGGAACTGCTGTCCCAGGTCATCGTCAAGCTCTTTGCCGACCGGCAGCTTTATATAGATGACAAACTCGTCCTTTATATCGTCAATCGCATGGAGCGGTCGCTCAACGCCGCCCAGACGATTGTCGAAAGGCTCGATCGGCTGGCGCTTTCCAGAGGCACGGGGATTACCCGCACTCTCGCTGCCGAAGTATTGAATGAATTGGGCAATTCCGGCTCGGACGATTGACTGTCACAGTTCCGTCGTGAAACTGATATATTCGCCAAAGCGATTGAAAGCGGGGTGAGTGGACCATGGACAGCGCATACCAGGAACATCAGGAACTCGCCCCGGATAACAGCGCAGACCTGCCGCCGCTGGACCAGCTTCTCTCCAGCCCCGAGCGCTTCATCAACCGCGAATTCTCCTGGCTGCAGTTCAACCGCCGCGTCCTCGAAGAGACGCTGAACACCGAGCATCCTCTCCTGGAGCGCGTGCGTTTCCTGTCGATCTCGGCTGCCAACCTCGACGAATTCTTCATGGTGCGCGTTGCCGGCCTCGAAGGCCAGGTGCGCCAGAGCATCGTGATCAAGAGCCCGGATGGCCGCACGCCCGCCGAGCAGCTGGACTCGATCCTCAGCGAGATCGATCATCTGCAGATGGAACAGCAGGCCTCGCTTGCCGTCCTGCAGCAATATCTCGCCAAGGAAGACATCCTGATCGTACGCCCCGGCGCGCTGAGCGATTCTGACCGTCAGTGGCTGGCAAACGAGTTCGAGCAGTCGATCTTCCCGGTGCTGACGCCGCTGTCCATCGATCCTGCCCATCCGTTCCCATTCATTCCGAACCTCGGCTTCTCGATCGGCCTGCAGCTTGTCAGCCGCAATGGCCGCGAGCCGATGACGGCGCTGCTGCGCCTGCCGCCGGCACTCGACCGCTTCATCCGCCTGCCGGACGACCGCAGCACGATCCGCTACATCACGCTCGAAGATGTCGCCAACATCTTCATCCACCGGCTCTATCCGGGTTACGAGGTGCAGGGCTCGGGTACCTTCCGCGTCATCAGAGACAGCGATATCGAAGTCGAGGAAGAGGCCGAAGATCTCGTCCGCTTCTTCGAGACCGCGTTGAAGCGCCGCCGCCGCGGCAAGGTCATCCGTATCGAGACGGATTCCGAGATGCCGGCTTCGCTGCGCCAGTTCGTGGTCCAGGCGCTCAGCATTCCGGATAACCGCGTTGCCGTTCTGCCCGGCCTGCTGGCGCTCAATACGCTCTCCGAAATCACCAAGGCGCCACGCGACGACCTGCGCTTTCCGCCTTATAATGCCCGATTTCCAGAACGTGTCCGTGAACACGCCGGTGATTGCTTCGCCGCCATCCGCGAAAAGGACATGGTGGTCCATCATCCCTACGAGTCCTTCGATGTGGTGGTCCAGTTCCTTCTCCAGGCTGCGCACGATCCTGATGTTCTGGCGATAAAGCAGACGCTCTACCGTACCTCCAACGACAGCCCGATCGTGCGCGCCCTGGTCGACGCCGCCGAGGCCGGCAAGTCGGTGACGGCGTTGGTGGAGCTCAAGGCCCGCTTCGACGAAGAAGCCAATATCCGCTGGGCGCGCGACCTGGAGCGCGCCGGCGTGCAGGTCGTCTTCGGTTTCATCGAGCTCAAGACCCACGCCAAGATGTCGCTGGTCGTGCGCCGCGAAGAAGGCAAGCTGCGCACCTACTGCCATCTCGGCACCGGCAACTATCATCCGATCACCGCGAAGATCTATACCGACCTGTCCTTCTTCACGTGCAATCCTGTGATCGCCCACGACATGGCCAACATCTTCAACTTCATCACCGGTTACGGTGAGCCGGAAGAAGGGATGAAACTTGCCGTTTCGCCCTACACCCTGCGCCCGCGCATCCTTCGCCACATCAACGAAGAGATCGAGCACGCCCGCAACGGTCGTCCGGCTGCGATCTGGATGAAGATGAACTCTCTGGTCGACCCCGACATCATCGACGCGCTTTATACGGCGAGCCGCGCCGGCGTCGAGATCGATCTCGTCGTGCGCGGCATCTGCTGCCTGCGTCCGCAGGTGCCGGGCCTCTCCGACAAGATCCGCGTCAAATCGATCGTCGGCCGCTTCCTCGAGCACAGCCGCATCTTCTGCTTCGGCAATGGATACGGCCTGCCGTCCGACAAGGCCCTCGTCTATATCGGCTCGGCTGACATGATGCCGAGAAATCTCGATCGCCGTGTCGAAACGCTCGTTCCGCTGACGAATCCGACCGTCCACGAGCAGGTTTTGTCACAGATTATGCTCGGCAACGTGATTGACAATCAACAAAGCTACGAGATATTGCCCGACGGTACGTCACGGCGCATGGAAGTGCGCAAGGGCGAAGAACCGTTCAATGCGCAGCAATATTTCATGACCAATCCCAGCCTGTCCGGCCGCGGTGAAGCTCTGAAATCGAGTGCGCCGAAGCTGATCGCCGGTCTGCTCGAAGGCCGAAACAACAAGTAAACTGGACCTAATGGTTGAATCTGAAGCCCAGGGGCGACTTCCGGGTATCGCCCCGGTCTCCGTTGTCGATATCGGATCGAACTCCATCCGTCTGGTCGTCTACGAAGGTCTGTCGCGTTCGCCCACCATCCTCTTCAACGAAAAGGTCCTCTGCGGCCTCGGCAAGGGCATAGCTCTCACCGGCAAGATGGATGAAGAAAGCGTTGCACGGGCGCTTCAGGCCCTTCATCGCTTCAAGGCTCTCTCCGATCAGGCGCGCGCCGCCACCATGTATGTGCTGGCGACGGCTGCGGCGCGCGAGGCGAGCAACGGCCCCGATTTCATCCATCAGGCAGAGACGATCCTGCAGCGGCACGTCCGTATATTGTCCGGCGAAGAAGAGGCGCGCTTTGCGTCGCTCGGCATCATCAGCGGCTTTTACAATCCTGACGGCATAGCCGGCGATCTCGGCGGCGGCTCTCTGGAACTGATCGATATCAGGGGCAAAGATGTCAGCGGCGGCATTACCCTGCCGCTCGGCGGTCTGCGTCTGTCGGAATATGCCGGCGGCTCGCTTTCCAAAGCGCGCGCTTTTGCCCGCAAGCAGGTCAAGACCGCCAAGCTTCTCTCCAAGGGGGAGGGGCGCACTTTCTACGCCGTCGGCGGCACATGGCGAAACATCGCCAAGCTGCACATGGAGATCACCCGCTATCCGCTGCACATGATGCAGGGCTACGAGGTTTCTCTCGAAGGCATGACGCAGTTCCTGGATCAGGTCGTCACTGCCAAGGATTCCAAGGAGCCTGCACTTCAGGCGGTTTCCAAGCATCGCCGTTCGCTGCTGCCCTTCGGCGCCATCGCCATGAAGGAAGTGCTGAACGCCATGAAGCCTTCGGTGATCTCCTTTTCCGCGCAGGGTGTGCGCGAAGGTTATCTCTACTCGCTGCTGTCAGAATCCGAGCGCCGGTCGGACCCGCTGCTTGCCGCTGCCGGCGAGCTTGCCATCCTGCGTGCCCGTTCGCCGGAACATGCCCGCGAGCTTGCCGATTGGACCGGCCGCATGATGCCTTTCTTCGGCGTGCAGGAAACGGAAGAGGAAAGCCGTTATCGCCAGGCCGCCTGCCTGCTTGCCGATATCAGCTGGCGTGCCCACCCGGATTATCGCGGTGCCCAGGCGCTGAACGTCATCGCCCACTCGTCCTTCGTCGGCATCAGCCATCCCGGCCGCGCCTTCATCGCGCTGACGAATTATTATCGCTTCGAAGGTCTTCACGACGACGGCTCGACGGCGCCGCTCGCCTCTATCGCCGGCCCGCAATTCATCGAACGCGCCAAGCTGCTCGGCGGCATGCTTCGCGTCGTCTATCTCTTCTCGGCCTCCATGCCGGGCATCGTGCGAGACCTGACCTTCCGCAAGTCTGCGTCCCCCGATCTCGATCTGGAGTTTGTGGTCCCGCACGAATATCACGATTTCGCCGGTGAACGGTTGGATGGCCGCCTGCAGCAATTGTCGCGGCTGACGAACAAGCGGCTGGCATTCCGGTTCGAATAGGCCGATCCGACTTAGGGCTGCCTTGCGCCGAGCTCCAGACCCCGATAACCAAGCAAAAAGGGCGGCACTTTTGCGCCGCCCTCTCAATCTCGCTTCAAACACGAATTACTTCGCGTTCAGGAACTCGCCGACCTCGAGGATGCTGAACTCGTTGTTGTCAGCCTTGTCGACGGCGCGGCCGGCCGAGAAGGGCAGGTTGTTGTCGTTGCCGATGATGATGTGCGTGGCGTCGACCCGGTCGACGTTTTCGATCGTCACGAACGGCATGTTGTAGACACCAGCGATATCGCCGGCCTTCTTCTTGTTGTCCGGATCCTGGATGTTCAGGAGGTCGATGTAACCGATCTTGCGAACGGCCTTGCCGACATTGGCGTCGTTGAACTCGATCTTGTAGACGCGCTTCAGCTCGGCCGGAGCTTCGAAGCAGTCCGGCTTCGGCTGCTTGGGATCGGCGCAAGCCTTGTCCTTCGTGCCGGCGCCGTTGTCTCGCTCGATAACGAGAGCGGTGCTGTCGTCGAGCATATTGAAGTCGCCGATCGAAGCGCCCTTGTCTTCGAACGGATAGAGCCAGCTGCGGCCCGTCCACTTCTTGGAGGCGACGTCGAATTCGATGACGCGGATGGCGGTGTGTCCGTCAACCGATTCCAACTTGCCGTCATCCTGGTAGATGGCGCCTTCCAGCAGGCCATACAGCTTGGAGCCGTCCTTCGACATGGCCAGGCCCTCGAAGCCGCCGGAGCGCTTCAGGTTGAAGACCGGGTTCTTGGCGGCCGGGTTGCCCGGCAGCTGGATCAGCGGATTGTCGGGGGACAGGACCGGCTTGCCGTCGAGCGTGGTGGGGATGACGTCCGTCAGGCGGCCTTCGGTGTCGATCTTCAGGAGGTAGGGGCCGAACTCGTCGCCGAGCCAGAAGCCGTCGGCAACTGGCTGAACGGATTCGATGTCGAAATCGGCGCCGGTGAGGTAGCGCGTATCGGAGGCTTCCGTGACGATCGGGAATGGAGCGATCTTGTTCGGGTCGGACAGGAAGACGTTCTTGACGACGTCAACCTTGTTGGCGCTCCAGTCGAACGTCAGCTGATGCAGGAACAGCATGGAATCGGACGAGGTGAATTTCGAACCGAAGCCGTTGTCCGAGAGCGTCCAGAAGGTGCCGTCGGGCATGGTCTTGATGCCGGAGAAGCCCTGGATCGGCTGACCGTCGAGCGGCAGCTTGACGTCGGTGACCCGGGCGCCGTCCTTGCCGGCAATCGTGCCGAGCTTTTCGGTGCGCTTGCGGTCCGGGGTGGTGAATTTGCCGGAGGTCTTCAGGAAAGCCGGTGCATCGGCCGGGGCCGGAGTCAGCGTATTGGCGGGCAGAATGGCCTGTCCGGCGAGCTTCGCCGGGAAAAGCTGCTGGTCGGCGGAGGCGGAGCCTGCGACGAGCATGAAAAGTGATACGGAAGCAAAAAGAACGTTCTTCATGATGTCCCCATAGAACGGATTGCAGAGGCGCCATCCGCTTAGCAGGGCATTCATGTCGGCACATTGACGGTTGGGTGAAGCTTTGGTGACGTGTGGGTAAAGCCCCGGCTCAACCGCGCCGCAGGGTTGCCGGCTGGTTGAGAACGGTCACGGCGCGCGAAGAAAGGGCGACGACATCAAGCCCCTGGCCGCGTCCGCGCACCGCGTGATTGCCGAGGTTTTCGCCGACGATATCCTCGGGAAGCGTCATGCGTTGGGCAAGCTCTGCGGAAATCAGCACCGGCCGGTTCAGCGTCCGGCAAAGCGACTCCAGCCGCGCCGTAGTGTTCACGGTATCGCCGAAGAAGCTGATCTTGTGATGATCGACGCCGACTTCGGCCGTAATGACACTGCCGCCATGAAGAGCGGCCCTGAGCTTCGGCACGTGACCGTAGCTCTTCTTCCAGCTTGCGGCATTAGCTTCGATATCGGCGAGGATATCGAAAAGGCATCGCACGCAACGAGCATTCCTGACGCCGCGCGCCAGTGGCCAGGTGATGATCGCCGCATCGCCCACATAGTCGTTGATCATGCCCTTGTGGCGCCGCACCGGCTCTGCGAAGGCCGCAAACAGCGAACTCAGAAGCTGTTGCGCGCGCAGGTCTCCATGCTTTTCGGCAAAGGCGGTGGATTCGGCGAGATCGATGAACAGGAAGACGCGCTCTTCCTTCGCCGGATTGCGGTAGCGGCTGACCAGCATGCTGATGAAGACTTCGCGCCCCAGCAATTCGCGCACCCTGAGCAGGAAGATCAATGTGGCGCAGACGGCAAGCGCATAGAGAAAGATGTCGAACGGCATGATCAGCACGTCGATCATCTTCGGTGGCTTCAGAGCGCCCAGCAGAGTGAGAAGGAAACCGGCAGCCGCAAAGCCGATGCTCATCAGGATTTCATAGATGACGAGCTCGGTGATGATGAAGAGCAGTGTCGGAAATCTTTGAATGCGCCGGTAGAGGCCGCGCAAGAATACCCTACGCTCGAAGGCGAGGATCGGCATGCCGATGAAGAGCGCGAAGATCGCCCCGATGATGGGCGTCTGGCCGCTAAAGAAGTACAGATCGTAGACCACGCCGCTGAGTGCCAGGACGAGCGCGATCAGGATCCAGTTCTGCGTCGGGGATATCTCTCTCATGCCGCCCTTTCGCCGAAGCACTTCATTCGGCTATTGTTTCCTGCGCAGTGCTATGGTCAAGACATTTCGAATTTAAGGCAGGCCGCGCAAAACTGTGCAGTTGTTTTGCGACAACGACATGCGTCAAACAACGATTTGAAGTGCGGCCGGCGAACCTAAGGCTTGCAACTGCTTTAAGCTGGAAGAGCGACAGTCTCGACCTTGCGGCCGGCGAAGCGCAGGGCGATCTCGCCGCGGATGAGCTGCAGCGCCGGCTCGCCGAAAAGATCGCGCCGCCAGCCATGCATCGCGCCCACATCGGCCGTTTCGCCCTCAGCCGCGATCCTGTCGAGGTCGTCGCTGTTGGCAATCACCTTGGGCGCCACGCCATGCTTTTCGGAGATCAGCTTGAGCAGCACTTTGAGAAGCTCGACGGCGGCTGCAGCACCTTCCGGCGGCTGTGCCTGGCGCGGTACATGCGGCATTTCGGACCGTGGCAGCGCAAGCGCGGTGTTGACGGCTTCGAGCACCGCCCCTCCGGTAGCCGAGCGCTCCCAGCCCTTCGGAATTGTCCGCAGGCGGCCCAATGCCTCGGCATCCTTCGGCTGCTGCTGGGCGATCTCGTAGATCGCATCGTCCTTCAGCACGCGCGAACGCGGCACGTTGCGCGACCGCGCCTCGCGCTCCCGCCAGGCGGCGACATATTTCAGGATCGCCAGCTCCTGCGGTTTGCGCAGGCGCAGCTTCAGGCGCTGCCAGGCATCGTCAGGATGGATGTCGTAGGTCTCGCGCGATTCCAGAATGTCCATTTCCTCGCGCAGCCAGGAAGCGCGGCCTTCGCGCTCCAGTTCCGCCTTGAGGTAGAGATAGGCGTCGCGCAAATGGGTGACGTCGGCCAGCGCATATTCGAGCTGCTTGTCGGAAAGCGGCCGGCGGCTCCAGTCCGTGAAGCGCGAGGACTTGTCGATGTGGACGTTCTTGGTCCGGCTGATGAGCTGGTCGTAGGAGACGCTGTCGCCGAAGCCGCAGACCATGGCGGCGACCTGCGTATCGAAGATCGGGTGAGGGATCAGGTTGCCGCGATTGAAGATGATTTCAATATCCTGCCGCGCTGCATGAAACACCTTCAGCACATCAGGATTGGCCATCAGTTCGAAGAAGGGCGAGAGATCGATATCCTTCGCCAGCGGATCGACCAGCACCTCCACGGTCGGGCTCGCCATCTGGATCAGGCACAGTTCCGGCCAGAAGGTCGTCTCACGCAGGAATTCAGTATCGATGGTAATGAAATCGGACTTGGCCAGCTCTTTGCAGGCGGCCGCCAGATCGGCGGTGGTTTCGATCATATCAATTCATTCGCAAGGAAGAGGTCAGTTAAACCTTCCTTCCCCTTTCGAAGAGATATGTCAATACGGTGAGCGGGGCCTTCGCCTTCGTGAAGCCTTATTCGCCGGGGTGCAGCCGGTGCTTTCTGCGAGTGCTGCATTCGTTTGCAAGCACGGCAACCCATCCATCGATGGCGACCATCGCCGGCAGGATAATAAAGTCGAAGATTTTAATGCCGCTCATAGGAGCAGACCTTCACGCTGTATCACCGCACGACGACCGAGAGCCAAGCAATATCAAACCACGCGAAGATAGCTCGTCATGCCCGTCTTCTGGTGCTCGATGATATGGCAATGCAGCATCCAGTCGCCGGGATTGTCGGCGACAAAGGCGAGCTGCACCTTCTCATCCGGCTGGATGAGATAGGTATCGGAGACCAGCGGCATGACTTCGCGCGTCGAGGACGAGATAACGGTGAAGCTCATGCCGTGCAGATGGATCGGGTGGGTGTGCGGCGTGACATTCTCCAGATTGAAGACGTAGCTCTTGCCGAGTTTCAACTCGGCGAGCGGCGCGGTCGGATCGGACGTGTCGCCCGGCCACGGCACCTTGTTGATGGCCCAGAAGCTGTAGCCGAGCGTGCCGCAGATGCTGTCGACGGCGGCGTTCTCTGCGGTCGCGGACAGCACGAGCGGGATTGTTTCCGCGGATGAAAGATCGGCCTTCGGCACCGGATTTTCCGCGAGCGCGCCGAGATCGCCGATATCGCGCTTCAACGACTGCCCGGTGGCGCGCAGGCTCGCGATCACCTTCGGCGTCGTACCGCGAATGTCTTCCAGCGTCGCGACCGCACCCTCGCTGTCAGGCATGCGAACGGCAAGATCGAGCCGCTGCCCGGGTCCGATCTGCAGCAGATCCAGCGGGAAGCGCTTCGGCACCGGATTGCCGTCGATGGCAATGACCGCCGCATCGGCGCCTTCCATCTTCAGCTGGAAGATGCGGGTCACGTCGGTGACGGCGATACGCAGGCGAACCAGCCCACCTGCCGGTGCGTCATATTTCGGCTCCTGATGCCAGTTTGCGGTGCGCACCGTGCCATATGTGCCGGCCTTGGCCGCATCGCGCGGACGGAAGGGGGCGATGAACTGTCCATCGCCGCCGAGCCGCCAGTCGCGCAGGTTGAGCACGACCTCCGCATCGAAGATGGGATCCGATGGATCTTCCACGACAAGTACGCCCGTCATCCCATGACCCATCTGGGTCAGCGTGTTGCAGTGCGGGTGATACCAGAAGGTGCCGGCATCCGGTGGCGTGAAGAGATAATCGAAGCTGTCGCCGGTATAGACATAGGGCTGCGTCATGAAGGGCACGCCGTCCATCTTGTTGTCGATGCGCAGCCCGTGCCAATGGATCGTCGTCGGCTCGTCGAGACTGTTGCTCAGCCGCGCCGCATAGGGTTTTCCCCGCGGCATCCTGAGCACCGGCGGCAGGCCCTCGTCTCCCCACGTCATGATATCCTTGGTTGCCGCTGCATCGACGATCTGTGCTTCCGTCCTGCGTGCCGTCAGCACACGCGGTTCGGGTGCGGCTTCCGCCAGCCCGAACCGTCCCGCAATGGCCATGCCCGCACCATAGGCACCGGCGACAGCGGAGGCCTTGATGAGGTTGCGGCGTGTGAGCAGGGGCATCGGAAACTCCGTCTTTGAAGATGCCTCCTTTTAAAGTTGACTGCCGTCTTCATCAATATGCTGGCTTCTGCCAAACTGCCGCAGCGCGAGCGCCGCAACTCCCTCGGAAACGCGGGGGCAAACGGCCCGTTGGCCCCGCCAAGCCTTGACAAATCAAAGCGTCCATGCGCTTGTCCGCCCGATTTTCTTGTCGGCGCTGCAGGTCTGCGGACCATGCCGCCGTCTTAAGCCAAATGCCAGGAATTGAGATCATGCACCGCTACCGCAGCCACACATGCGCCGCTCTTCGCAAGTCGGACGTCGGCTCGACCGTCCGTATTTCCGGCTGGGTCCATCGTGTCCGAGATCATGGCGGCGTGCTGTTCATCGACCTTCGCGACCATTACGGCATCACGCAGATCGTTGCCGACCCGGATTCGCCGGCCTTCAAGCAGGCAGAAACCGTTCGCGGCGAATGGGTCATCCGCGTCGACGGCCTTGTGAAGGCCCGAACCGAAGATACCGTCAACAAGAACATGCCGACCGGCGAAATCGAGCTCTACGCGCAGGAGATCGAAATTCTCTCCGCTGCCAAGGAATTGCCGCTGCCGGTCTTCGGTGAGCCGGACTATCCGGAAGATGTTCGCCTCAAGTACCGCTTCCTCGACCTGCGCCGCGAGACGCTGCACCGGAACATTGTCAAGCGCACGCAGGTGATTTCCGCCATGCGCCGCGAAATGGGCAATGTCGGCTTCACCGAATATACGACGCCGATCCTGACGGCTTCCTCGCCGGAAGGCGCGCGCGACTTCCTCGTGCCGAGCCGTATCCATCCCGGCACCTTCTACGCGCTGCCGCAGGCTCCGCAGCAGTACAAGCAGCTCCTGATGGTTGCCGGCTTCGACCGCTACTTCCAGATCGCGCCGTGCTTCCGCGATGAAGACCCGCGCGCCGACCGTCTGCCGGGCGAATTCTACCAGCTCGACCTCGAAATGAGCTTCGTGACCCAGGAAGACGTCTGGAACACGATGGGTCCGTTGATGACCGGCATTTTCGAGGAATTCGCCGAAGGCAAGCCGGTCACCAAGGAATGGCCGCGCATTCCCTATGACGAAGCGATCCGCAAATATGGCTCCGACAAGCCGGACCTGCGCAACCCGATCGTCATGGAAGCCGTGACCGACCATTTTGCCGGCTCCGGCTTCAAGGTCTTCGCCAACATGATCGCCTCCAACCCGAAGGTTCAGGTCTGGGCAATCCCGGCCAAGACCGGCGGTTCGCGCGCTTTCTGCGACCGCATGAACGCCTGGGCGCAGAGCCAGGGCCAGCCGGGCCTCGGCTATATCTTCTGGCGCAAGGAAGGTGAAAAGCTCGAGGGGGCCGGTCCGCTCGCCAAGAACATCGGCGAAGAGCGCACCGATGCCATCCGCACGCAGCTCGGCCTCGGTGATGGCGATGCCTGCTTCTTCGTCGCCGGCGAGCCGGAAAAGTTCTACAAGTTCGCAGGCGAAGCGCGTACCCGCGCGGGCGACGAACTGAACCTCATTGACCGCGACCGTTTCGAGCTGTGCTGGATCGTCGACTTCCCATTCTTCGAATGGAACGAAGAAGAGAAGAAAGTCGACTTCGCACACAACCCGTTCTCGATGCCGCAGGGCGGCCTCGATGCGCTGCAGAACCAGGATCCGCTTGGCATCAAGGCCTTCCAGTACGATGCCGTCTGCAACGGCTTCGAAATCGCCTCGGGCTCGATCCGTAACCAGTCGCCGGAAACCATGGTCGCCGCCTTCGAAAAGGTGGGTCTCACCCAGCAGGACGTCGAGGATCGTTTCGGCGGCCTCTATCGCGCCTTCCAGTACGGCGCGCCTCCGCATGGTGGTGCTGCCTTCGGTATTGACCGCATCGTCATGCTGCTCGTCGGCGCCAAGAACCTGCGCGAAATCTCGCTCTTCCCGATGAACCAGCAGGCTCAGGACCTCTTGATGGGCGCGCCGACCCCGGCAACGCCCACCCAGCTTCGCGAACTGGCGATCCGCCCGATCCCGCCGCAGAAGAAGGATTGAGGCGAAAGCTCCTCAACAAAAAAGCCCGGCGAGTTCATCATCGCCGGGCTTTTTTTTGGATGCAGAGCAGGCTCAATCGTTGGCCGAAACCTTCACGCCGAGCATCTGCGGCACCGTGTTGGGTGCGCCCATGGCAGCGCCGACAATCATCGGGAAGGCGACTGGCTTGTCCGGCGTGGCCTTGACGGTCAAGCTCTTCGGATTGTCCAGGAAGGTGCTGACGGCAGCCGAAATCGCATTCTGCAGTTCCGGAATATTGAGCTGCGCCAGCATGATCGGCGTCATGGCCTTCAGCGAATCCGCCATCTGCTGGCCCGAAACATTCTGCTTCGAACCGGCATAGTCGAGTGCGCGCTTGGTGATCGATGCATCTTCGAAGCGGATCTGGGCGGAATCGAAGGTCAACTGCTGGGAAAGACCGAGCATGGCGAGGCCGAACGCCTGCTGTGCTTCTTCCTTGTTCGGATTGGCTTCCGACTGCTTGACCGCGTCCTGCATCGACTTGATGAAGGCCATCGTGTAGCCGGAGATCTTGAGGCCGAAGTTCAGCTTGCCGACGTTGGTGATGTCGAGGGAAATTTCCGAAAGATCGACCGTGCCCGGCTCGAGATCCCAGGCGCCCTTCATGGTGATGTCACCCTGGACGTGCTGAAGCGCCAGCTTCTCGATCGCTTCTTTGCTATCCGGAGTATCCCCGGCCTGTGTGAGATCTGCCTTCATGCTCTTGAAAGCGCCGTCGAAATCGAAGCCGGATTCGTCTTCACGCAGCGTGGCGTTTACGTCGCTTTCCAGCACCGAGAAGACCTCAGTACCATCCTTAACGAATTTGATCGCACCGGTATGGGCGCTCTCGGCGAAGAACATGGAATCGATCGTGTCGCCGGGCTGGGCGGGAACTGAGATGCCGCCAAGGCTCATCTCCTGGACACTCACGGTGACGCCGTCATTGGACGAGTTGATGTCCGGGAAGGCAGCCTGTTCAATATAGTAGCCGCCGTCATCCTGCTCTTCCACGCCGGAGAGGGTGACCTCGCCGATGGAGACCGGCTCGCCGCCAGCTGGCTTGATGCTGAGGTTTTTGAGCGTGACGGTCGTGCCGTCGATATCGATGCCATCGGCTGCAACAGTCATCCCGCCCTGCTGGCTGTAGGCGGCATTGATCTTCGTCAGGAGGTCCTGGCCGTCGAGCGCGAAAGCGGAGCCGGCGAACGAAAGAAGGGCTGCGCTCGACAGCATCAGCCGCGTTGTGCGGTAAAAGGTCATGAGAAAGTCCCCTGGATGGCAAGTGGCGTTAACTATTGCAATGAAGCGACTGCGGAACGGTCCGCCTTTATATTTTGCAGACCCCTAAATTTCTGTTGAAGGGCTCGGCAAACAAAGTCCAAATTCGGGCGATACTTTTCCCGTCTTTCATGTCAGCGGAAAGACGTCATCCACAGCCGGAACGCCCGGATTCCTTGCCCCACAGGCACTTCTGAGTTAGTCAGGATTCCATGGGACAAGAGATTTTACCGCCTTCTGGCGGAGACGGCGACAATATTCAACCGGTCGACCTGAAGGCGGCGCTCGAAGAGCGCTACCTTCGCTACGCGCTGTCGACCATCATGCACCGCGCGCTGCCTGACGTGCGCGACGGCTTGAAGCCGGTCCATCGCCGCATCGTTTATGCGATGAACGACATGGGCCTGCGGCCGAATGCGGCCTTCAGGAAATGCGCCAAGATCGTCGGCGAAGTGATGGGTAATTATCACCCGCACGGCGACCAGTCGATCTATGACGCGCTGGCGCGTCTCGCCCAGGACTTCTCGCAGCGCTACACGCTCGTGAACGGGCAGGGCAACTTCGGCAATATCGATGGCGACAGTCCCGCCGCCATGCGATACACCGAATCGAAGATGACTGCGGTCTCCGAACTGCTGCTCGAGGGCATCGATCAGGATGCCGTCGATTTCCGAGACACCTACGACGAATCCAATTCCGAGCCGGTCGTTCTACCCGGCGCCTTCCCGAACCTTCTGGCGAACGGTTCCTCGGGTATTGCAGTCGGCATGGCAACATCAATTCCCTCGCACAACGTGCATGAGGTCTGCGATGCGGCACTACACCTGATCAAGCATCCCGATGCCACGGTCGAGAAGCTCGTCGAATTCATCCCCGGCCCGGATTTCCCGACGGGCGGCATCATCATCGATAACAGAGAAAGCATCATCGAAAGCTACCGCACCGGCCGCGGCGGTTTTCGTGTGCGTGCAAAATGGGAAACGGAAGATCTCGGCCGCGGCGGCTACCAGATCATCGTCACCGAAATTCCCTTCCAGGTGCAGAAGTCGCGTCTGATCGAAAAGATCGCCGAGCTCCTGATCGCCCGCAAACTGCCGCTGCTGGAAGACATCAGGGACGAATCGGCCGAGGACATACGCATTGTCCTGGTGCCGAAGAGCCGTACCGTCGATCCGACTATTCTCATGGAATCCATGTTCAAGCTGACGGAGCTGGAAAGCCGCTTTCCGCTGAACATGAACGTCCTGTCGATGGGCGTGATCCCGCGCGTCATGGCGTTGAACGAAGTGCTGAAGGAATGGCTGGCGCACCGCCGCGACGTCCTGCAGCGCCGTTCGCGTTTCCGCCTTGCCGCCATCGACAGGCGCCTCGAAATCCTCGGCGGTTTGCTCGTCGCCTATCTGAATATCGATGAGGTGATCCGCATCATCCGCGAAGAGGATGAGCCTAAGCCGGTCATGATGGCGCGCTGGGATCTGACTGACGTTCAGGTCGAAGCGATCCTCAACATGCGGCTGCGCGCCCTGCGCAAGCTCGAAGAGTTCGAGATCCGCAAGGAGCACGACGAGCTCACCAAGGAAAAGGCCGATATCGAGGCGCTGCTCGCCTCCGACGAGAAGCAGTGGCAGACGGTTTCCTGGGAAATCGGCGAGGTGAAGAAGAAATTCGCCAAGGCCACCGAGATCGGCCGTCGTCGCACGCAGTTTGCCGAAGCGCCCGAGGCCGACGAAGAAGCCATCCAGCATGCGATGATCGAGAAGGAGCCGATCACGGTCGTCGTTTCCGAAAAGGGCTGGATCCGCGCTCTGAAGGGCCACATTTCCGATACCTCGGCGCTGACCTTCAAGGAAGGCGACGGCCTGAAAGTGGCCTTCCCGGCGCAGACGACAGACAAGATCCTGATCGTCACTACCGGCGGCAAGGTCTTCACGCTCGGTGGTGACAAGCTGCCCGGTGGCCGTGGCCACGGCGAGCCTCTGCGCATCATAATCGACATGGATAACGATCAGGACGTGCTGACCGCCTTCGTCCACGACCCGGCGCGCAAGATGCTGCTCGTCTCGACTGCCGGCAATGGTTTCGTTGTGCCGGAACCGGAAATGGTTGCCAATACCCGTAAGGGCAAGCAGATCATGAACGTCTCCATGCCCGACGAGACGAAGCTTCTCGTTCCCGTGAACGGTGATCACGTCGCCGTCGTCGGCGAAAATCGCAAGATGCTGGTCTTCCCGCTGAGCCAAGTGCCCGAGATGACGCGCGGCAAGGGCGTGCGTCTGCAGCGCTACAAGGATGGCGGCATTTCCGACATTCGCTGCTTTGCGATCGCCGATGGCCTGAACTGGGAAGACAGCGCCGGCCGCACCTTCACGAAGAACAAGGACGAGCTTGCCGAATGGCTGGCCGACCGCGCCACCGCCGGCCGTACCGTGCCGAAGGGCTTCCCGCGCAGCGGTAAATTCGCCGGCTGACTCCGGAATTTTGAGGCTCCGCCCTTGGCAGGCGGGGCAACTCCTCTATCTCTGTCCTGTCACCAAAAATAAGGGCCTATAAAGAAGGGCAATGTCGTTCCGTGGGCGGGCGGGGCGGCCATAAGTCGTGCGCTTGGGCGCGCGCGCGAACAATGGAGGCTCCAACAACGGAGGCCCACCAACGGAGGAACGCCGATGTCTACCGCCAATACCATCAAACTGCATGTCGCCCACAGCTACAGGGCGCCGCCCGCTACGGTTTATGATGCCTGGCTCAATCCCGAAATCGCCCGCCGCTTTTTATTTGCAACCGACGACGGCCATGTCATCCGCGCCGATATCGATCCGCGCGTCGGCGGCCGCTTCATCATCGTCGACCGCCGCCCGACCGGCGACGCCTTTCATCACGGCGTCTTCCTGGAATTGACGCGCCCCAAGCGCATCGTCTTCTGCTTTTCGGTCGAAGAGCACGACCATAATTGCGATCGTGTCGAAATCGATATCGAACCGCTCGGCAGCGGCAGCCGCCTGACCCTCACGCACGAGATGTGCGCGGAATGGGCGGAATATGAGGAGAAAACCCGTCAGGGCTGGACGCATATCGTCGAAGGGCTGGATCGGGAACTGGAGCTTTCCGCAGGTTCGAAACGATCGAATCCCGAAGCCGGCCAGTCTGCAGGCGCTACGGCATGAGCGGAACCGTGTGATCGCGCAGGAAGCGGGTTGCGCCGTCCTCGTCTATTTCGCCTGCGGCCGCACCTATGACAAAAGTGTACAGGCGGGCGTCGGTCGTCTCTATCGAATAGCCGTGCTGCAATAGAAAGACACCGCAACTGACAATGACGATCCGTTTGTTTCCGTCAAGAAACGCGTGATTGCGCGCCAAACCGAAAAGATATGCGGCGGCAAGCTCAATGATGTCATCGCATCCGTAGTTTGCCTTGTTGATGGGGCACCCCAAAGCGGATTCCAGCGAACCTTCATCCCGAAGGCCGGCGAGGCCGCCAAACCGTTCGATCTGCATCGCGTGCATCTGCTCGACCAGCCGTCTGCTTAGAAACTTGAATGTCATTATTCGGCAAGCTTCTTGAGCGCGACCTTATACTTCTCCATGAAGAGACGGGCTGCATTAAGCTCTTCGGAGATATCCTCATCAACAGGCTGCATGTAAAAGCGACCGTCCTCGGCATGAAGTTCAAGGGAGTCTCCCGCTTTCAGGCCAAAGCGGTCCAGCACTTCCTTCGGAATAATCACGCCTTCCGAATTGCCGATCTTACGAATGGTGACGTTCATTGTCGCCTCCTGTTGCAACAAGGTTATAACAGAAAGATAGGCGACAACCAGTCGCCAATCAAGCGATTTGAACGGCTTTGCTCCGGGTCATCAGGACCGAGTGCGCCGCAATCGCCGCAACCAGTATCGCACCGCCGACGAGTGTCATCGTGGCGGGTGTTTCAGCGAAGATCAGCCAGACCCAGATCGGCGCGAGTACCGTTTCCAGCAGGTAGAACATGCCGACCTCAGGCGCGGAGAGGTAGCGCGGTCCCGTCGCCAGGCACCAGAAGGCGACCGGCATCATGATAGCGCCGTTGAAGACGATCCAGCCGGGATGAGTGATTGAGAGTCCTGAAGGCAGAACCTGCGCCAGGCCGAGTGCGGCTGGCAAGATTGCGGCAAGCAGCGGAACGAAACCCATCTCCCGACGCGAGGCACGCCCGACAGTGATGGCGGCGGCAAGCACCAACGCGCTCAAAAGTGCCATGGCGTCGCCAAAGGCGTGGCCACTCGAAAGCCCCTCATGGACGATCAATCCGACGCCGAAGATCATGAACAGCATGGCGATCAGCGTCGCCGGCTGCGGCTTCTCCTTGAGAAACAGCCAGGACAGCAACGCTCCGAACATCGGGTTGAAGGCGACGATGAAAACCACGTTGGCAGTGGCCGTGTTGAAGACTGCCAAGACGAAGGTCACGGAAGAGAGGCCGTAGAGCAGCCCGGCCAGCAGGCCGGGACGACCCGGAACGAGCAGCGGCCACCTGCCGGAGAAAAGGCGCATCGCAATCAGGATGACGAACGTGGCAAGAACCGTCGCCACGCTCCGCGCGCTGAGGATCGACCAGATATCGCCATCGGCGAGGCGGACGAGCGGGATGTCCATGGAAAGCGCCAGTCCGCCGACTGCTGTCAGCAGCAGGCCCTTCCGATAATCGGAAAGGTGGGGAAGGGGCATCAGTCCTGCGGATCGTCTTGGAAAGAAGAGGGATCGAAACGTTCCCATCCGCGCGGCGTCAGATGTTCCTGCGGCTGGAAGCGTGTCTTGTAATCCATCTTCCGCGATCCTTGAACCCAGTAGCCGAGATAGACATGCGGCAGGCCGAGCGCTTTCGTGCGGCGCACATGATCGAGGATCATGAACGTGCCGAGCGAGCGCCGGTCGAGATCAGGATTGAAGTAGGAATAGACCATCGAAAGACCGTCGCTCATTGTGTCGGTCAGCGCGGCGGCAAGCAACTCGCCCTTCGGCCGCGGTTCCAGTCCCGAGCCTTCCTCGCGCCGGCGGTATTCGATGATCTTGGTGTTCACATGCGTGTCCTCCACCATGATCGCATAGTCGAGCACGGTCATGTCGGACATGCCGCCCTGCTGGTGGCGATAGTCGAGATAACGGCGGAACAGGGAATATTGCTCGCTCGACGGTTGGGCCGGAAACTCCGTGGAAATGACATCGGAATTGGCCGCCAGCACCCGCTTCATCGATTTCGTGGGGTCGAATTCTTGCGCCAGGATGCGCACGGACACGCAGGCGCGACAGGCCTCGCAGGCGGGGCGGTAGGCGATGTTCTGCGAACGGCGGAAGCCGCCCTGAGTCAGGATATCGTTCATCTCCGCCGCCCGGGGGCCGACGAGATGGGTGAAGACCTTGCGCTCCATCTCATGCGGCAGATACGGACACGTAGCCGGAGCCGTCAGATAAAACTGCGGGGATGGCGTAGTCTGGGTATTCATCTCTCGCGGAGATTTCCTTTCGGGGCGCCTGTCGATCCAGACAGCATGACGCAAGAATAGAAAACGTCAACAGCGCGACATTCAGTGCCGCGCAATCGAATATTCGATTTCTTGGATATGGCGCTTCTTTGTGGCCGGCAAAGGGCGGGCGGAGACTTTATTTCACCCCCGCCGAGCTGGAATCAGTTGGTGCGGATCGTGGCCGTGCCGACGAGGAAATCATGCAGCAGGCGCGAGCGCTCCGTGAAGAGGCCGACCAGCAGAATCAGCGGCGTCAACACCGAGTTCAGGATCCAGAACAGCGCCAGGTGAGCAATGGCCAGGATGAAGTCCATCGGCCTTCCATCAACGCGCACGATCGCGATACCCATCGCGCGCATGCCAAGCGAAGCTTGCGACGGACCGCCGACAGTCATGCCAAAGTACAGGCCTGCAACGATGACAAACAGGGCCGGATAAAGAATGAAACCGAGCCCCAGTGTGACGATCCCCAGGAAGAACACAACAATCGCCGCGGGAATGCAGAGCAGGGCCACGATGACATAGTCAAGGATGAATGCGAAGACGCGACGGCTGAGCACACCACTATAGGCGCGCCAGTCCTCCGGTGCGGCATAAAGCGGATTGGGATTGTAGCTCATCCATATCTCCCTTCGAAAGACGATGCCGCTGATATGGTATCGTCAGGGGGAAATACAATAATTCGCCCGAAAATCACCTTTTTGCGAGGATTTTCGCCACTTCCGGCGCGAAATAGGTGAGGATGCCGTCACAGCCGGCGCGCTTGAAGGCCAGCAGCGTCTCCATCATGATCCGCTCGCCGTCGATCCAGCCGTTCATCGCTGCGGCCTTGATTTGCGAATATTCGCCCGAGACCTGATAGGCGAAGGTCGGCAGGCCGAAAGCCTCCTTCACGCGCCAGCAGATGTCGAGATAGGCGAGCCCCGGCTTGACCATTAGCATGTCGGCGCCTTCCTCGACATCGAGGGCGGCATCGCGGATGGCTTCCGTGCCGTTTGCGGGATTGATGTAATAGCTGTTCTTGTCGCCCTTCAGCAGGCCCTTGGTGTTGATCGCCTCGCGATAGGGGCCGTAGAAGCCAGAAGAGAACTTCGTGGCATAGGACATGATGCCGACGCTCTGGTGTCCGGCGGCATCGAGCCCGCGGCGGATCGCGCCGATGCGCCCGTCCATCATTTCCGAGGGTGCGATGATGTCGGCGCCGGCATCGGCCTGCAGGATTGCCGCCTTGACCACCTGGTCGACCGTCTCGTCATTGACGATCTCGCCGTCGCGCAGGATGCCATCGTGCCCATGGCTGGTGAAAGGGTCGAGCGCCACATCCGTAATAATGCCAACATTGGGCACTGCCTTTTTGATGGCTGCCGTCGTCTGATTGATGAGGTTATTGGCGACAAGACTGTTCGACCCTGTCTCATCGCGCAATTCCATCTCTATATCGGGGAAGGTAGCGATAGCGGGGATGCCGAGATCGGCCGCTTCCTTCGCCGCCTCGACCGCCTTGTCGACGCTCATGCGGTTCACGCCGGGCATGGCGGCGATCGGATCGACGATGCCGGTTCCTGGAACGATGAAGATCGGCCAGATCAGATCGTCAACCGTCAGTCGGTTTTCCTGTACCAGCCGGCGCGTCCAATCCGCCTTGCGGTTGCGCCGCATGCGGCGGTGACCGGTGATTTCATCGACGAGATGCGTCTTGTCCTGCATGATATCTGTCCCTGGGCCATTCCATTTATCGGAGCGGTCATTATCATGCGCACCGGAAAATCCAAACCGGACGATTGGCCGCGGCGGATGAAACCCGAAAAACTGAAGCCGCGATCCGAACGTGAGGTCTCGCCATGGAAACCGATTCTCCGACGATACCGAAACGCACGCTGACGGATATCCTCTTCATCTTCTTCCTGCGGCTGGTTGCCGTTTCCTGCTTTTGGTTCGGCCTGCAATATTGGGCGATGCTCGTCGGCTATTCGCTGGTCGGCGCTGGACGCTTCGATCTCTTGAGCCTGCCGTGGAAGGTCGCAAGCACTTCCCTTGCCGTTCTTTTCCCGGTCGCCTCGCTCGGCCTCTGGCTCACCGTTTCCTGGGGACCGGTCATCTGGGTGCTTGCCGCCGGCGGTCAGATCCTCATGTACGGCCTGCTTCCGCAGATCTTCGGACCCAACCGGCTGATCATCCTGCTCCACGTGATCGTCGCCGTAATCTACTGGATTTTCAGGCTTTCCCTGTGGCTGGAGCGGCGCCGGCAGCGTCGTCAGGTAAGCGTTGATTTACCCTGATACATCAAGGGGATTTCGTAAGCCTCTGTTAAGCCTGCGGTTTAAGTCGAATTTTATATGTATTCGATAGGGTCTCACTCAAGGCGGGAAGAAAACGACACCGCCAAACAAAACAGTGAGGCAGTCATATGAACACGAAAATCAAGCCGCAGGCGGCATCGACTTTCCATGCACACGAACAGGGCATCCGTGATCTTTACATGGAATCCCTTCATCTTGTTGAACGTCTTCACCGTCGTCTTCTCGACGTCATCAAGGACGAGTTCGACCGCCAGGGCCGCAGCGACGTCAACGCCATCCAGGCGCTCCTGCTCTTCAACATCGGCAACTCCGAGCTGACCGCCGGCGAACTCCGCTCCCGCGGCTACTATCTCGGCTCGAACGTTTCCTACAACGTCAAGAAACTGGTCGACCTCGGCTTCATCAACCACCAGCGCTCCCGCATCGACCGCCGCTCGGTCCGCATCAGCCTGACCGAAACCGGCCAGGACATTGCCGAAACGGTGGCCCGGCTCTACGAACGCCACATCACCTCGATCGACAAGGTCGGCGGCATCGGCACCGACGAGTTTACGCAGATGAACAAGCTTCTGCAGCGGCTGGACCGTTTCTGGAACGATCAGATTTTGTATCGCCTGTAAGGCGGTGCGGGCTTGTTTCTGCCTCGATATTAGAATGCTCTAACTGGCGCGAAAGTGCCTAAAAGGGCACAAGATGGCACAAAGTGGCGCTGGTTTGCGCGCCACTTGTGCGCCAGTAAATCCCGACCTCCAATCGGCACCTAGAGCGCAAAGCGGCTTTCCCTCCGCGATGCGCTTTTCTGCTTCAATCTGGCCTCCGCCTGTCTGCCGTGGTAGCCAAGTTGATCAGGCAAGCTTGCTGGGCATGTCCTTCAGCTCACCCACGACAAAGGCTTTCCAGCTAATGCAGCGGCACTAGCATCGCCTCGTAGCGGAATACTGCGGTGGTGAGGGTCTCTTGCGCAAGCTCATGGTGGAATACTCAATAGGTGTTCAGGAGTTTTGTGATTCGGAGGCCAAGTGGACAAGAGCATTTGGAGGAAGTCATATGGGTCGTCCTTCCCTCGATTTACCTGCCCTCGGTGCAATCGAGGAACACTGAGCAAAAAGAAGGATAGCTTTAGTCAGGTCGAGCCGAAGCACATAACTCTTGAGCTAGACGACTCGGGAGAAACTGGAGAAGCCTCCTACGGGCGGTTCCATGGATTTCTAGTGTGTTCGATGAGCCTGTGCGGCGATATTGTCGCCGTCGCAGGTGACTACCGCGAATTCTACCATATGCAATATGATGACAATTCGGGTGAGCCAGTCGAATACACTGACAGGAATTATGAGCCGTTCTTGATGCGTCCGGCGCCGCCGATGATCTCGATGCCGAGAATTCTAAACGAAGAATCTAGAAAGCATCTGCAGAAAGCGTTTGAACTTTTCTGGGAGGATTGGGCTTCCTGTGCAAACCGGCTTCGGATTGTGACAGAATACCTACTAGACCAGCTGACAATTCCCCGTATCGGGCCAAAAGGAAAGCGGAAGAATGCTCATCTGGATCTTGCTGACCGGATCGAGCTGCTGAAGGTTGCACGACCCGGTCACGACAAACTTCTCAATGCGCTGAGGGTAGTAGGAAACCTTGGCAGCCATGACGGCGAAGTGGATTTCCACGTTCTTCTTGATTGTTTCGAATTCCTCGAAGAGGCGATGGTAGAGCTGTTGGAACGCCGACGTGAGAAAATGGATGCTCGGGCGGATATTCTCATACAGTCGAAGGGTCGGCCCAAGCCTTGACCGCCGAGGACGGATAGTGAGCATAAACGCCTATGAACAGGCGCAAAGGTGAACTTACTCCGTCAGCCATCGACAGCGTCTGACCCTTTCAAACCATTCTCCTGCCAGAGCTATTCCTCGGGAAGCTCGGGGCAGAGCAGGCTGACTTCTGCGAAAAGCAGAAGCGTGCGTTGCGTACGATTTGCTGCAAAAAACGCCAGGAACTCGCCATTTCATCCTAAAATGGAATGTCTTCATCCAACTCACGGCTGAATGTGGGCTCGACCTTCTTCGGACCTTCGATCTGCTTCCACCGGACTGGCGGCGGCAGCTTTACGTCGCCTTCCAACTCCTTCGCGTGGCCCAACAGCTCATTGATGCGCTTAATCAGCTCCGAGATCGGATTCAGCCCCTCGCCTACCTTCTTGGCAGTGCTGGCTGCATCAACAATGAACGCCATCGCGTTGTCGAAGCGCGTGCGGCCGCGATCGACATCAGCTGCAAATGTATTCAGCTTGGCATAGAGCGAGTTTCGCTTGCGCTCATCAAGATCAGCCTCTTCCAGAAGCTTGCGAATACGGGACAGGTAATTGTGGATCTTGGTCTTGGTCTCGGCGTCGAGGCTGACAGAGAACGCCTTGGCGAGCCGCGACTTCTTGATTTGCATTGAGATGACATAGCCGCGTGTGAAAAGGCGGAAGTCATTGACCACCTTGTAAGCGTCGTTCCAATCCGGCAATTCCCAGCTGTCGAACTGGCTGACATGGAGAGCCCGCGCCGCAGCCAGGACGTTGTTCATAAACGTGATGCCGATGGTCCGCGTGTCATCGTTCTCGCTTAATCGATCCAAAATGTTCTGGTACTCGGCCTCGAACTCGTCAATGTAGACTACGAGCGCTTCTTCATCGTCGTCAGGCAGGTCTGTCAAATCCGGCAATGTCGCAACCTCTGGATACCAGCGATACGACTGAAAATAGTAAGTTTTATTGCTTCGTTCAACAAACAGAACCGCAATCCAACGAGCGATTCCGTTCTTTTTTCGTTCCTTACAACGAGTAGACGGTTCTTAAGCGTGGCCAAATCTCGGATGAAGCACCACACAACCCCGCCATAAACAAACACCTCGGCAACGCTCGAATGCACCCACTCACCTCTGCGTGGCATCTTTGCAACGCATGCTAGACAAGCGCTAGGCCCGGTATTCAAGCCGTTTTTTAGTCGTTATTAACCAGCACGGTTTACCCGTCTTATGGTTCGTTGCATGCGGTTCCCGGCAACCGGCAGTCTGTCTCCGGCCCGGAAACACGAATTGGCCATATTGATGTGACAGCGGAATATTCGACAGCCGGCGTCCTCATGGACCATTGGCGCCATCCGAGCTCCTCGCGATCTTGTGATGGGACTGGCGGAATTTCCAGGTGCGCCGGAAGAACGAACGGATAGGGATCTGCGTTAAGGCGCAGGATATCGCAAAGGGCCGCGGCTTCCTCCGCCGTGGCATTGAGTGGTTGGGACGAATGTCTAAAAAGAATGGAATTGAAGCTCTCTCGCGCCGCGCTTTCCTGGCGTCGGCGGCAACGGTTGGTGCCGGCGCGCTTGCCGCACCCGCATTCGCGCAATCGGCGCTCGATGGGCTCCTGAATGCCCCGAAACGCGGCAACTGGGATGACCAGTTCGACGCCAAGGCTGCCTCGCGCACGGCGACTGCCGTTCTCTCCAATACGCCGATCCTCAGTCCGCAGTCGGTGCCGAGCACGCAGCAGGCGATCATGCAGTATCAGCAGATCGCGTCCGCCGGCGGCTGGCCGGAAGTCAATCCGGGCGATCAGCGCCTGCAGCTCGGTGTCAGCTCCCCCGCCGTCCAGGCGCTGCGCCAGCGTCTGGCGATCACCGGCGACCTGCCGCGTGAGGCCGGCCTTTCCAACGCCTTCGATTCCTACGTCGACGGCGCCGTCAAGCGCTTCCAGGCCCGCCACGGCTTGCCGGCCGACGGTGTGCTCGGCGAATTCACGCTGAAGGCGATGAACATCCCGGCCGATGTGCGCCTGCAGCAGTTGAACACCAACCTCATCCGCCTGCAGACTTTCCCGGAAGACTTGGGCCGCCGCCATCTGATGGTCAACATTCCGGCCGCCTATGTGGAAGCCGTTGAAGACGGCAGCGTTGCGACGCGCCATACCGCGGTTGTCGGCCGTCTGAGCCGCCCGACGCATATCGTCAATTCGAAGGTCTACGAAGTCATCCTCAACCCGTACTGGACGGCACCCCGCTCGATCGTCGAGAAGGACATCATGCCGCTGATGCGCAAGGATCCGACCTATCTCGAAAAGAACGCCATCCGCCTGATCGACGGCAAGGGCAACGAAGTCGCCCCTGAGACCGTCGACTGGAACGGCGAGGCGCCGAACCTGATGTTCCGTCAGGACCCCGGCAAGATCAACGCCATGGCGTCCACGAAGATCAATTTCTACAACAAGAACGGCGAGTATATGCACGACACGCCGCAGCAGGGCCTGTTCAACAAGCTCATGCGCTTCGAATCGTCGGGCTGCGTGCGCGTCCAGAACGTGCGCGACCTGTCGACCTGGCTGCTGCGCGAAACCCCCGGCTGGAACCGCCAGCAGATGGAGCAGGTGATCGCAAGCGGCACCAACACGCCGATCAAGCTCGCGACCGAAGTTCCTGTCTATTTCGTCTACATCTCGGCCTGGGGCATGCCCGATGGCGTCGTCCAGTTCCGCGACGATATCTACGAGATGGACGGCAATGCCGAACTGGCGCTCGACACGACCTCGGGCATGGAGCAGCCGGTTCAGTAATCCGAACATCAAACGATCCTCAGAAGCCGCGCCATTTGCGCGGCTTTTTCATTCCAGCGGGGCCGTAGCCAGCGCAAACTACTCACCCCGCGCGCTTAGCCCAGCAAATGTCGTTCTTCGTATTGCCCTCGCATCGGCGGAAGGCTAATACCTTGCCGCATTCCACCGTAGGAGCCAGCCCATGACCAATGCTTCCACCGAATCCTTCTTCAATCGCTCGCTTGCGGACGTCGATCCGGAAATCTTCGGCGCGATCGGAAAAGAGCTCGGTCGTCAACGGCATGAGATCGAACTGATCGCATCCGAGAACATCGTTTCCCGCGCCGTTCTGGAAGCCCAGGGCTCCATCATGACCAACAAATATGCCGAGGGTTATCCGGGCAAGCGCTACTACGGCGGCTGCCAGTTCGTCGATATCGCCGAGGAACTTGCGATCGAGCGCGCTAAGAAGCTCTTCGGCGTCAACTTCGCCAACGTTCAGCCGAATTCCGGTTCGCAGATGAACCAGGCCGTGTTCCTGGCGCTGCTGCAGCCGGGCGATACGTTTATGGGTCTCGACCTGAACTCCGGCGGTCACTTGACGCATGGTTCGCCGGTCAACATGTCCGGCAAGTGGTTCAATGTCATTTCCTACGGCGTGCGTGAAGGCGACAACCTGCTCGACATGGATGATGTCGAGCGCAAGGCTAGAGAACACAAGCCGAAGCTGATCATCGCCGGCGGCACCGCCTATTCCCGCATCTGGGACTGGAAGCGCTTCCGCGAAATCGCCGACAGCGTCGGCGCCTATCTGATGGTCGACATGGCCCACATTGCCGGTCTCGTTGCCGGTGGCGTGCATCCGTCGCCGTTCCCGCACTGCCATGTTGCGACCACCACGACCCACAAATCGCTCCGCGGACCGCGCGGCGGCGTCATTCTGACGAATGACGAGGATCTGGCGAAGAAGTTCAACTCCGCCGTCTTCCCCGGCCTCCAGGGTGGTCCGCTGATGCACATCATCGCCGCCAAGGCCGTCGCATTCGGCGAAGCCCTGCAGCCCTCCTTCAAGGAATACGCCGCCCAGGTCGTCAAGAACGCCAAGGCGCTCGCCGAAACGCTTGTTGCCGGCGGCCTCGATGTCGTCTCCGGCGGCACGGACAACCACCTGATGCTCGTCGATCTGCGCAAGAAGAACGCCACCGGCAAGCGCGCAGAAGCCGCACTCGGCCGCGCCTACATCACCTGCAACAAGAACGGCATTCCCTTCGATCCCGAAAAGCCCTTCGTCACCTCGGGTGTTCGCCTCGGCGCACCGGCTGGCACGACGCGCGGCTTCAAGGAAGCCGAATTCCGCGAGATCGGTAACCTCATCGTCGAGGTTCTCGACGGCCTGAAGGTCGCCAATTCCGACGAAGGCAACGCCGCCGTCGAAGCTGCCGTCCGCGGCAAGGTGGTGAATCTGACTGATCGCTTCCCCATGTATGACTACATGGGCTAAGGAGAAGGCATGCGCTGCCCCTATTGCGGTTCGGAAGACACTCAGGTCAAGGATTCCCGCCCGGCGGAGGATAACACCTCCATCCGCCGGCGTCGCATCTGTCCGGATTGCGGCGGCCGCTTCACGACCTTCGAGCGCGTGCAGCTTCGCGAACTGATGGTCACCAAGAAGACCGGCCGCAAGGTTCCTTTCGATCGTGACAAGCTCGTCCGGTCCTTCGATGTGGCATTGCGCAAGCGCCCGGTCGATCGCGATCGCATCGAGCGCGCTGTCTCCGGCATCGTGCGCCGGCTGGAAAGCTCGGGCGAGACGGAAATCTCCTCCGAGCAGATCGGCCTGCAGGTTCTGGAAGCGATGAAGAGCCTCGATGATGTCGGCTTCGTGCGCTACGCCTCCGTCTACCGCGATTTCTCGCATGCCGAGGATTTCGAAAAGCTGATCGCCGAGCTCAACGCCAAGATCGCCCGCGATCCACTGGACGTCTGACGATGGGCGAGGGGATCGTGCAGCCTGAGGACGAACGTTTCATGGCAGCTGCGATCCGCCTGTCGCGATGGCACACGGGCCAGACCTCCACCAATCCATCCGTCGGCTGCCTCATCGTTCGCGATGGCGCAATCGTCGGCCGCGCCGTGACCGCACTCGGCGGCCGTCCGCATGCCGAACCGCAGGCGCTCGCCGAAGCCGGTGAACTTGCCCGCGGTGCGACGGCCTATGTCACGCTCGAACCCTGCTCCCATCACGGCAAGACGCCGCCCTGTGCCGAGGCTCTGATTGCCCATGGTGTCGGCCGTGTCGTCATCAGCGTCAGCGATCCTGATGTCAGAGTGTCCGGTCGCGGCATTGCCATGCTGCAAGCTGCCGGCATCGAGGTGACCTCGGGCGTGCTGGAGGAAGAGGGCAGGCAGTCGCTCGCCGGCTATCTCACCCGCCAGACGAAGAACCGCCCCTATGTGACTCTCAAACTTGCCGTTTCCGCCGATGGCATGATCGGCAGAGCAGGGGTAGGGCAGGTGGCGATAACTGGTCCGGAAGCCCGCGCCCAGGTTCAGGCGCTGCGGGCCGAAACCGATGCCATCCTTGTCGGCATCGGCACGGCGATATCAGATGATCCGCTGCTGACGGTGCGAACACCGGGTCTTGAGGCGCAATCGCCTGTTCGCATCGTGCTCGATCCGATGCTGGCGCTGCCGCTGACGAGCAAGCTCGTCGAGACGGCGCGGGAAGTGCCCGTTATTGTGGTGGCGAGTGAAGAGGTATCGCCGTTAGGGTCCGAGGAAGGGGCACCCCCCTCTGTCCTGCCGGACATCTCCCCGACAGGGGGGGAGATCGGCAAGGGGCCTGCTCCCAGTTCCTCATCTTCTGATAGCAGTGTCTCCGCTTCGGCAAATTTAGGGCAGGGAGCCAGCCCCCAGCCAATCTCCCCCCTTGTGGGGGGTGAGGTGCGTTCCGGCGAAGCCGGAGCGATCGATCCAGTGAATCGATCGCAGCACCGAACGTCCGGCAGGACAGAGGGGGGTATCTCACCCGCCAACCCTACGGAGATGGACACCCGCCGCGCCGCACTCGAAGCCGCCGGCGTCGAAATCCTCTACTGCAATCCCTATCATCCCGAAGTCCTGCTGCCAGCACTCGCAACGCGTGGCATTTCCTCGCTTCTGGTCGAGGGCGGCGCAAAGACCGCGAAGCTTTTCCTCGAAGCCGGTCTCGTCGATCGCATCCAGCTCTACCAGGCGCCTCTCGTCATCGGCGAGGGTGGTATTGAATCTCCATTGCAGGCAACCGACATACCATCCGGCTTTGCTCACAGGGGCACATATATATTCGGCGCGGATCGCCTGGACGAATACGAAAGAGAGACTTGATGTTCACCGGAATTGTCACTGATATCGGCACGATCGAATCCGTTTCGGCCCTCAAGGAGGGCATCAAGCTCCGTGTCGCGACAAATTACGATCCGGCGACCATCGATATGGGCGCTTCCATCTCCCATTCCGGCATCTGCCTCACCGTGACCGGCCTGCCGCAAGCGGGCAGCAACGGCCGCTGGTTCGAAGTCGAGGCATGGGAAGAAGCGCTGCGGCTCACCACCGTTTCCGCCTGGCAGGCTGGCAGCCATATCAATCTCGAACGGTCGCTGAAGATCGGTGACGAGTTGGGCGGCCACATCGTTTCCGGCCATGTCGACGGCAAGGCCGAGATACTGTCGGTGACGGAGGAAGGTGATGCGACCCGCTTCCGCCTGCGCGCGCCGGCCCATCTCGCGAAATTCGTGGCGCCCAAGGGCTCGATTGCCCTCGACGGCACGTCGCTGACCGTCAATGCCGTCGATGGTACGGATTTCGACGTGCTCTTGATCCGCCACACGCTCGAGGTCACGACCTGGGGTGAACGCAAGGCTGGCGACTTCGTCAATTTCGAGGTCGACACGATGGCGCGTTATGCCGCCCGCCTTGCTGAATTTCCTAGCGCGAAAGCTGAATGATCGGGCCGTTATAGTCCGTCCGCGCCGCTTCCTTGAAGCCGAGCTTTTCGGCAACCCTGAGCGACGGCATATTGTCCGGGCTGATGATGCAGGTCATCAGCCGCCCCGGAAATTGTGTCTCGCCCCAGCCGATGATCGCCGCCAGCGCTTCGGTGGCATAACCCTTGCCATGCGCAGATGGCATCAGTGCCCAGCCCACCTCCATCGTCCCTTCGATCGATGGCTGCATGTCCCGCTTGGCTTCGAGAAAACCCGCTTCGCCGATGAAGCGGCCGCTTTCCTTTTCTTCGATCGCGAAGAAACCGAAGCCCATGTGATGCCACATGCCGGCAATACGCAGCAGCCGTGACCAGCTCTGCTCGCGGCTGGAGGGCACGCCGCTGATGAAACGCACGACGTCTTCGTCGCGCCAGAGTTCGAAATGTGCATCGAAGTCGTCACGCCGATGCGCGCGCAGAATAAGCCGTCCGGTTTCCAGTATCGGGATATCGATCATGAATAGGATGCTCTGAAACGATTTGCGATGAAGGTGCTGATATCAGAAGCCGGGTTCGCCGTCCCAGTAGTCGAGGGTGTTCTCGCCCCGGCCGATATGATCGAAGGAGCTGCCGTCGCGATTGGTCTTGGCGAGAAATTTGCCGGAATCGGGATATTCGCAGATCTCGGTCTTCGCCTTGGTCGACAGGCCCAGATAGATGAGCGGCGTTGATCCGGTATTGATGATCTGATGCGCCGTTTCCGGCCCGCCCGAAGGCGCGCCCAGCACATCGCCCTTTTTGATCGGATAGCGCTGCTCGCCGAAGCGATATTCACCCGTGCCCTCGATGATGTAGAAGAGTTCGTCTTCCACATGATGATTGTGGAAAGGGCAGCCGGATTTGCCTGATGGCACTTCATTGTAGCTGATGCCGAGGTTGGTGAGCCCGAGCTGTTTTCCGAAAGACGTGTCGCGGCTCTCGAAGAGCCTTCCCCGTGTCCAGTGTTCGAGGGGGAGATCGGCCGTATTGATGATCGGTTTTGCGTTCGTCGCCATAGGGTCCTCCGCTTTGGCGAGAAGACAATCCTATCAGGCGGAAAATGCAACAGCGATTTCGATAAAAGGCGAGTATGGGCGGTGAGGAGATCAGCCGCCGATGCTCGCCTTCCCAGTCGGCAGCCTCAGCGAACGTAGAACGTAATGCTGCCGTCGGCTGCCTGTTCGGCGTTCACGACATTGCGGATATTGACACCGTCATTGTTGAGCTTGTGTGCCAGCGACCTGTTGGCGTCGATGGAGGCCTGGATGGCGTGGACAGCGCTTTGCGGGCGCTGAATGACGGAGCGCGGACCCGTGGTTTCGTCGTCGAGATTATGCCAGTTGTAGACCGGTTGGACGTCGAAGTCGCCTTGGAAGGTGCGAAGCGTCTGTTCGATACCTTGGGCGGTATTCATGCCGAGGCTTTCAGCCCGGCTGACGCCGGCAAATGCAAGGGAGGAGAAAGCGGCGGCGATGGCGATTTTAGCAACGCGGTTCATGATGGTATCCTTTCGTCTGCTGTGACGGTCGGCTGTCGTTGCAGGGGATCGTCGGCGTTACGATTGGGATTTGGCACTGCAGCATTGTCGTTTCAATGGCGTAAACTACTGAAAATCAATTAAAAATTGTTCATGAAATCCGCCTTGGATTTGCCGTTTTTGCGTCACCCGGCTAAGCATGTTTTTCAGGTCGTAGTGCCCGACAATGCCTGGTTCTGCTATCCCATTGCGGATATTTTGTCTTTCCTTTTGGAGCGCCACCCGAATTTGCTTGCCATTCGCTCGAAGGCATGTTTTGACCGCGGCCTGCCCGAGTGGAAAATGCCCCTCCAACCGAAGGTGAACCATGCCGAAAGAGACCGCTCCCCATATTTTGATCGTCGAAGCACGCTTCTATGACGACATGGCCGATGCTCTTCTGGAAGGCGCGACCTTCGCGCTGGAAGAAGCCGGTGCCACGTTTGACGTCGTCACCGTGCCCGGCGCGCTGGAAATTCCGGCGGCGATTGCCATGGCGCTCGATGGCGCGGATAATGACGGCACGCAGTATGACGGTTTCGTTGCACTCGGCATGGTCATCCGCGGCGAGACCTATCATTTCGACATCGTGTCGAACGAGTCTTCGCGCGCGCTCATGGATCTCGCCGTCAGCGAGTCCCTTGCCATCGGCAACGGCATCCTGACCGTCGAGAACGATGAACAGGCCTGGGTGCGTGCGCGCCGCTCGGAAAAGGACAAGGGTGGTTTCGCCGCCCGTGCAGCTCTCACCATGATCGAGCTGAAGAAGAAGTTGGGTGCATAAAGAATGACTGACGAAAATACCGAACGACCGGTCAAGGCTGCCAACCAGCGGGGTGCTGCGCGTCTTGCGGCCGTGCAGGCGCTTTATCAGATGGATATCGGCGGCACCGGCGTTCTGGAGATCGTGGCGGAATACGAGGCCCACCGCCTCGGCCAGGAAATCGACGGCGCGACCTATCTGAAGGCCGATGCCGGCTGGTTCCGCTCGATTGTCTCAGGCGTCGTGCGCGACCAGCTTCGCCTCGATCCGCTGATTGCCTCTGCCCTGCAGGACGACTGGGCGCTGTCGCGTCTGGACAGCACAGTCCGCGCCATCTTGCGCGCCGGTGTCTTCGAACTCGTCGACCGCAAGGATGTGCCGGTTGCCGTCATCGTCACCGAATATGTCGAGATCGCTCGCGCCTTCTTCGACGACGATGAGCCGAAGCTCGTCAATGCCGTTCTGGACCGCATCGCCAAGCAGGTGCGCGGCGACCAGAAGAAATAGGCACTTAGCAACCAAACGATCCCTCCCTTTGTTTCTGCGGAACTGCAAGGCTTTTGAGGTTTTGCAGTCTTGACGCGACGTTATCGACCACGCAATCTTCGCTCGCCTGCTGGGCGTTTCTGTGGAGAGGAGTCGATTCAGCGGTATTCGTCGCCGGAGAAGGAGTGAGCTCCGGCTTATGGGAGGAAAGAGCGAATGACCATTCTTTTATTGGTAATCGCATGTGGCCTGCTCTCGGTGGTCTATGCCATCTGGGCAACCCGGTCGGTGCTTGCTGCCGATCAGGGCAACAGCCGCATGCAGGAGATCGCGGGCTATATCCGCGAGGGCGCGCAGGCCTATCTGACGCGCCAGTATAGAACCATTGCCATCGTAGGCATTGTTGTTTTCATTGCAGCATGGCTGCTCCTTTCCGCCACGGCCGCGATCGGTTTCCTGATCGGCGCCGTCCTCTCGGGTGCTGCCGGCTTCATCGGCATGCACGTCTCCGTCCGCGCCAACGTGCGCACCGCCCAGGCAGCGTCCACGAGCCTCAAGGCCGGCCTGGACATTGCGTTCAAGTCGGGCGCGATCACCGGCATGCTGGTTGCCGGCCTCGCGCTGCTCGGCGTCTCCATCTATTATTATGTGCTGACGATCGTGCTCGGCCATGAGGCCGGCTCGCGTGAGGTCATCGACTCCCTCGTGTCGCTCGGCTTCGGCGCTTCGCTGATCTCGATCTTCGCCCGTCTCGGCGGCGGCATCTTCACCAAGGGTGCCGATGTCGGCGGCGACCTCGTCGGCAAGGTCGAGGCCGGAATCCCGGAAGACGATCCGCGCAACCCGGCAACCATTGCCGATAACGTCGGTGACAATGTCGGCGATTGCGCCGGCATGGCGGCAGACTTGTTCGAAACCTATGCGGTGACCGTCGTCGCGACGATGGTTCTTGCGTCAATCTTCTTTGCCGGCGCACCCATCCTGCAGTCGGCCATGATCTATCCGCTGGCAATCTGCGGTGCCTGCATCATCACCTCGATCATCGGCACCTTCTTCGTCAAGCTCGGCCCGAACGGCTCGATCATGGGCGCCCTCTACAAGGGGCTCATCGTGACCGGCCTTCTGTCGATCATCGGTCTCGGTGCCGCGACCTCACTGACCGTCGGTTGGGGGTCGCTCGGGCAGGTCGCCGGTTTCGATGTCACCGGCACGAAGCTGTTCTTCTGCGGTCTCGTCGGCCTCGTCGTCACAGCGCTGATCGTCGTCATCACCGAATATTATACCGGCACCGGCAAGCGCCCGGTCGTGTCGATCGCCCAGGCATCGGTCACCGGCCACGGCACCAACGTTATCCAGGGCCTCGCGGTATCCCTGGAATCGACGGCGCTGCCGGCACTCGTCATCGTCGGCGGCATTCTTGCCACCTATCAGTTCGGCGGCCTGTTCGGCACCGGTATTGCGGTCACGGCCATGCTTGGCATCGCCGGAATGATCGTGGCACTCGACGCTTTCGGACCGGTAACGGACAATGCCGGCGGCATCGCCGAAATGGCTCATCTACCACCAGAGGTACGCAAGTCCACCGATGCGCTTGATGCTGTCGGCAACACGACAAAGGCTGTTACCAAGGGCTACGCCATCGGTTCTGCTGGTCTCGGTGCGTTGGTTCTCTTCGCGGCCTATTCCTATGACCTCAAATATTTTGCGGCGAATGGCGACAAGTTTCCTTATTTTGTCGGCATCGGCGAAATTTCCTTCGATCTTTCCAACCCCTATGTGGTGGCGGGATTGATCTTCGGAGGTCTCATTCCCTACCTCTTCGGCGGGATCGCAATGACTGCCGTCGGCCGTGCGGCTGGTGCGATCGTCGAAGAAGTGCGCCGGCAGTTCAAGGAAAAGCCCGGCATCATGCAGGGTACGGAAAAGCCTGATTACGGCAAGGCCGTCGATCTTCTGACCAAGGCTGCGATCCGCGAAATGATCATCCCGTCGCTGCTGCCGGTGCTGGCGCCCGTCGTCGTCTATTTCGGCGTACTCATCATCTCCGGCTCCAAGGCGTCGGCCTTTGCAGCGCTTGGCGCATCGCTGCTTGGCGTCATCATCAACGGTCTCTTCGTCGCGATCTCGATGACCTCGGGCGGCGGCGCGTGGGACAACGCCAAGAAGAGCTTTGAGGATGGCTTCGTCGACAAGGACGGCGTGCGCCACATGAAGGGCTCGGATGCTCACAAGGCATCGGTGACGGGTGATACCGTCGGCGATCCTTACAAGGATACGGCCGGTCCCGCCGTCAACCCCGCGATCAAGATCACCAACATCGTGGCGTTGCTGCTGCTGGCGATTCTTGCGCATTAAGACGCGTAAGCCAACAAAACAAGAAACCCGCCGGATCGCTCCGGCGGGTTTTTCGTATGGAAGACAGCTTGCTTTAACGCAGGCTGGACGGGTTCTGCGGCGTACCGCCGGCACCGCCACCGAAGAGGCTCTTGGCTGCATTGGCCGCGCTGCCGCCGGACAGCATCTGCTGCAGGAAGGTGAGTTCGCGGCCGCCCGTCGGGGTAACGCGGGCAATCGTGTCGAATACCTTGCCGTCCTGCAGGGTGTAGTTGGCGCGGCGGGTCACAACGCCGTCCTTGTCGAAATAGATGGCCAGAATGCTCTGGTCGGTGACGCGCAGCTTCTGGTAGGCCATCGAGCGCTGACGGCGCTGCGAAATATAATAGAAGACTTCGCCGTCGAAGGTTGCCGTCGTCGACGGTGTGCCGAGCGACAGCAGCACCTGTTCGCGGCTGGAACCCTCAGGCACCAGCGCCAGCGACTGCTGGTCGACGATATAACCGCCGTTCAGCACGGTGCTCGTCTGGCAGCCTGAAAGGGCGGTGGTGGAGGCGATTATGATGGCAATGGCCGCATTGCTGAAGAATTTCATGTCTGACTTGAAATACCGTTTCTTCAACGACATCTACTCCCTTGAGTATCGATAGCAGCCATTCCAAACACTGCGTGCTTCCTCCTGCAAAACCATTGTGGCCATTCCGGGGTCGAATTCTCCCGATCTGCCTCGTTGTGCACCGGAGCGCACCTGTCCCGAAACCGGCCACGAACAGCATTGCAATTCGCGCCTGCTTCGGTAAACCAGCTTTCGAAATCATGCAACAAGGCCCGGTGCCGCTCGGCGCCAAGAATGCGGCATTTCCGGAAAAAACAAATGATCTTCGGGCTCTTCGGTAAGAGAAACAGCAACCAGACCATCGTCGAGCGGCAATATGCGGCCCTTACGGCTGCCGCCCGCATGCCGGAGCTCTATGAGCGCCTTGACGTGCCCGATACGGTCATGGGCCGCTTCGAGATGCTGTCGATTGCCATGATCCTGTATTTCCGTCGTACCCGCACGTCCGGGACGAGCGGCCAGGAGATCGCCCAGGAAATCGTCGATGCTTTTTTTCAGGATATCGACTATTCGATCCGCGAGCTGGGTATCGGCGACAATAGCGTGCCGAAGCGCATGAAGAAGCTGGCGGGCATGTTTTATGGACGGCTGGAAGCCTATTCGAAGGCCATGGATGCCGGCGACGCTGCCGCACTTTCCGTGGCCCTTCAACGCAATATTTATCCCGAAGCAGCCGAGCCCGCCGACATGAGCGGGCTGGCGCAATGGATGATGGCGGCGGAAGCCCACCTGTCGGCCATTCCCGAAGAGACGATCGCCACCGGTTCGGCGACGATTCCTGGGGTCGCCTGAGGAGTAGAATCATGAAGAAAGATCTGAGCGAGATTCCCTTTTCCTATCCGGTCAAGGTCGGCCACATCTCCGCCAATCCGGTCGAGGTCCGCGTGAGCGCCGACAAAGACGAGCTGAAGGCGCTGGCCGAAAGCTGGAACGTCGTGTCGGTGGATGATCTCCATGCCGATCTGCAGATCAACAGGTGGAAGCGCGACGGCATCCGCGTCAAGGGACGCGTGCAGGCGAAGATCGTCCAGTCCTGCATCGTCACGCTCGAGCCGGTCGAATCTGCAATCGATGAGACCTTCGAGCAGATCTTCGTGCCGGAAAATTCCAAGCTCGCCCGCCATCCTGCCAATGATACCGGGGAAATGGTGCTGGATCCCGACGGTCCGGACCTGCCTGAAATCTTTACCGGCGATACGATCGATGCGGGCGAGATCGTCGCGGAATTCGCAGCACTCTCCATCGATCCCTATCCGCGCAAGCAAGGCGTGGAGTTCGAGGCTCATATCGAGGATACCGGCGAAAACGACAGGAAGCCTTCCGCGTTCGCCGCGCTCAAGGATTGGAAAAAGGACTGAAGCTTCCCCGGCATTTGCCATAATTCAGTTGTAAGCGACGCCAAAACCGGTATTTTGGCCGAAATTTCGCCCCTGAGGCGAAAGAGAAGGATCAGGGACGCGTGATCAGAATATCTCTCGACCTCATGGGTGGCGACTTTGGTCCCCAGGTTGTCATCCCCGGTGCTGCCAAGGCGCTGGACAGGCACCCGGATATTTCCTTCGTCTTTTACGGCATCAAGGAACAGTGCGACCCGATTCTGGCGAAGTTTCCCAAGCTCAGGGAAAAGTCGACCTTTCACGATTGCGAGCTTGCCGTCAGCATGGAGGAGAAGCCGAGCCAGGCGCTTCGTCGCGGCCGCTATGTCTCCACCATGTGGCGCACCATCGAAGCGGTGAAGTCGGGCGAGGCCGATGTCGCCGTTTCCGCCGGCAACACCGGCGCACTCATGGCCATGGCCAAATTTTGTCTGCGCACGATGGCCAATATCGAACGCCCTGCGATCGCCGCCATCTGGCCGACGATGAAGGGCGAAAGCATCGTCCTCGATGTCGGCGCCACGATCGGCGCCGATTCGCAGCAACTGATGGATTTCGCGCTCATGGGCGGCGCCATGGCGCGCGCGCTCTTCGAGGTTGAACGTCCGACCGTCGGCTTGCTGAATGTCGGCGTCGAGGAAATCAAGGGTCAGGAAGAAGTCAAGGAAGCCGGCCGCCTGCTGCGGGAAGCCAATCTCGATTCGCTCGAATATTCCGGCTTCGTCGAAGGTGACGATCTCGGCAAGGGTACCGTCGATGTCGTGGTTGTCGAAGGTTTTTCCGGCAATATCGCGCTGAAGGCTGCGGAAGGTACGGCACGACAGATCGGCGCCTACCTGCGTGCCGCCATGTCGCGCACGCTGCTTGCCCGCATCGGCTATCTCTTCGCCAAGAGCGCCTTCGACATGCTGCGCGAGAAGCTCGATCCGAGCAAGGTCAATGGCGGCGTGTTTCTCGGCTTGAACGGTATCGTCATCAAGAGCCATGGCGGAGCGAATGCCGAAGGCATCGCCGCGGCCATCGAAGTCGGTTATGACATGGCCAAGAATGGCCTGACCCAGAAAATAGAAAACGATCTCAAAAAATACCATGCCAAGCGGCTGCCCCCGATGGGGCCGGAAGCCGCGTGAGCAACGAGGTTCAAGCAATATGATCCGATCTGTGGTTCGCGGCTTCGGGGCTGCACTGCCGAAACGCGTAATGACCAACCGTGAAATGGAAGGTATCGTCGACACGTCGGACGAATGGATCGTCCAGCGGACCGGCATCCGCCAGCGCTACATTGCCGGTGATGACGAAACCACGGCATCGCTCGGCGAGGCGGCAGCACGTGCTGCACTCGCAAATGGCGGCCTGACGCCGGACGATATCGACCTCATCATCTGTGCCACCTCGACGCCTGACAACACTTTCCCAGCGACGGCTGTCAATATCCAGAACCGTCTTGGCATGGCGCATGGCTTCGCCTTCGACGTCCAGGCCGTCTGCACGGGCTTCGTCTATGCGGTCACGACGGCTGACGCCTATATCCGTGGCGGTCTTGCGAAGCGCGTGCTCGTCATCGGCGCTGAGACCTTCTCCCGCATCCTCGATTGGAATGACCGAACCACTTGCGTGCTTTTCGGTGACGGCGCCGGCGCGATTGTGCTGGAAGCGGCCGAAGGCGAGGGGACGACGGCAGACCACGGCGTGCTGACTGCGCATCTGCGCTCCGATGGTTCGCACAAGGAAAAGCTTTATGTCGACGGCGGTCCGTCCTCGACGGGTACGGTCGGCAAGCTGCGCATGGAGGGCCGCGAGGTCTTCAAATATGCCGTGGGCATGATTACCGACGTCATCCAGGCCGCTTTCGATTCGACCGGTACGACATCAGAGGATCTCGACTGGCTGGTCCCTCACCAGGCCAATCGCCGCATCATCGATGGTTCGGCCAAGAAGCTGAACATTGCCCCGGAAAAGGTCGTCATTACCGTCGATCTGCATGGCAATACGTCTGCTGCCTCCATTCCGCTGGCTCTTGCGACGGCTGCCGGCGACGGACGCATCAAGAAGGGCGATCTCGTGATGCTGGAAGCGATGGGCGGCGGCTTCACCTGGGGCGCGGTTTTGCTGCGCTGGTAGGCACGAATCCTAAAAAACTGGCGGCGAACAAGAGCTTGACCGTGAGGCACAAGACAAATAATCTTCGTCCACTTTCACAAAATATTTTCTATTGGGCGGGGAAACCATGACCGGAAAGACAGTGACGCGAGCAGACCTGGCGGAATCCGTTTTTCGGAAGGTCGGTCTCTCCCGGACAGAATCTGCTGAGCTGGTTGAAACGGTTATCGACGAAATCTGCAACGCCATCGTGCGCGGCGAAACCGTTAAACTTTCCTCCTTCGCAACCTTCCAGGTGCGCGACAAGAACGAGCGTATCGGCCGCAACCCGAAGACCGGTGAGGAAGTTCCGATTTCGCCCCGTCGCGTCATGACCTTCAAGGCGTCGAATGTGCTCAAGACGCGCATTCTCAAGTCCCATGTTGCCCGGAAGGGCAAGACCAAGCCGCAAAACCCGGCTGCCTGATCATCTTTTTTCCCGTTGAACGGAAACTTTTGCCGCTTCGCTCCTCCGGCTGTGCGCAACGCGAAGACGTGACTTGAATTCGCGGCTCCAAACCGTTGAAATATGATGAGTCGCCGTTTTGGATGGATCCGCGAGGTCGCGTAGCAGTATGACGTTGGACAAGAGCCCGGATGCCTTTCGCACCATCAGCGAAGTCGCTGATGATCTTGACCTGCCGCAGCATGTGCTGCGCTTTTGGGAAACCCGCTTTCCGCAGATAAAGCCGATGAAGCGTGGCGGTGGCCGGCGTTATTACCGGCCGGAGGATGTCGATCTTTTGAAAGGCATCCGCCATCTGCTCTATGATCATGGTTATACGATCAAGGGTGTGCAGAAGCTGCTGAAGACCAACGGCAACAAGTTTGTCGTCGCGGTTGGTCACGGCGATCTTGCAAGCGTCGAAGCACTCTCGGCCAACGTGGGCGATACTGTAGCAGGTGAACCGCGCGTCGCTATGTCGGAAGAGGACCAGATCGTCGGCCGCGCCAAGCCGCCGATTACGCGCCGCTTCTTCAATTTCGTCAGCGGCGAGGATGATCAGCCGGAAATCTCGGTCGGCAGGTCGAGTGTCGGCAAGGAGGACCGCGCGCTTCTCCAGGAAGCGCTTTACGATCTCCTGGAATGCAAGCGCCTGCTCGATCAGGTGCGCTAAAGCACGTCGCGCAGCGGTTTTGCAGTGACGACACGCGTGAGGCAGGAACCTGAAGCATTACCGGCGAATCTGAAAGATCGCGATTCGCTTCAGGCCTGCATGCCCTTGAGCGCTTTTTCGAGATCGGAGAGCTGGAACGGTTTTCTGAGGATAGGCTGGCTTGAACTGCTGCCTTCGGGCGCGCTGCCATATCCCGTCGCAAAGACATAGGGCTTGCCGAGTGCCTCAAGCAGTTTCGCGACCGGCAGCGAACTCTTTCCAGCCAGCGATACATCGAGGATAGCTGCGTCGAATTCCTTGTTCTGGGCCGCATCGAGCGCCTGCTCCAGATCCGGAACACTGGCGGTCACGCGATAGCCGAGATCCCCAAGCATTTCCTCAAGCAGCATGGCGATCAGCGCATCGTCTTCGACGATGAATATGTCTTTCATGGTCCCGTCCGCCCTTGCGCAGCTCGTGCCAGGCCCTTTGCTGGGTGTCACGGCTTATGTGTCCTGAGCCGGCTGCTCGTCAAGGCTGCGGAGCCAGCCATCGGAGAGAACGCCAGCCATGCTTCATGGTTCCCCGCCGACGCGGCGCATCGGCCGACATCAAGAGCATCCTCACCCCGAGGTCAACCGTGCGAGCCGAGGTTGACGCCGCTTCCGCGCTCGGTTAGTCGCGGAGGCCTGACAGCCTCCGCTTCACAAGGAAACCTCCTGTGTCCGCTTCCCATCGCGTTCTTGACAAGACCTACGATGCTTTCCTCTTCGATATGGATGGCACCGTGCTGAACTCCATCGCCGTCGTCGAGCGCGTCTGGAGCGAGTGGGCCGTCCGCCACGGCTTCGAGCCTGAAGTCCTGCTCAAGACCATCCACGGCGTTCGCGCGTCCGATGCTATCAGGCAGCTCGGTCTTCCCGGTGTCGATCCGGCCGCTGAGGCCAAGCTCCTTCTGAAGGAGGAGATGGAGGATTTCGAAGGCATCATCGAGATTCCGGGTTCCATCCGCTTCCTGAATGCGCTTCCCAGCGACCGCTGGGGCATCGTCACCTCCGCGCCCATCGAACTCGCCCGTCGCCGTATGGCCGCCGCAGGCATTCCCATGCCGAAAATGATCGTCAGTGGTGAGGAAGTATCAGCAGGCAAGCCGAGCCCTGAATGTTATCTGCTTGGCGCAAGCCGTCTCGGCGTCGATCCCGCCCGCTGCCTGGTCTTCGAGGACGCGGTTGCCGGCATTCTCGCCGGCGAGGCCGCCGGCGCAGATGTCACCGTCATCGCTGAAACCCATGCGACGCCCTTCGAGACGCCGCACTTCACGATTTACAACTATGCCTCTTGGCAGCCGCGCATGACGGCGGACGGCAAGCTCGCATTGTCCGCGCTATGATGGCGGCCGAAGGGCTTCAGAATTTGTAGCCCACGCCGGGCTCAGAGCTTGACGCGATTGCCCTTGTTGTCGATCATCTGCAGCACCTTGCCATCCGTCTTGATCGAGACGCAGTCGGTCTGCTTGTTGGGAAAAAGAACGCAGATCTGACCGTCTGAAATCTTGTAGCCGTTCTTATTGCCTTGGCGGTATTCGTAGCCGTTCGAGGCCTTCCGCAAATCGCTGGCGCCGTTCAGAAGCTGTCGGATTTCATTTTCCTTGGCGTTCCGGAACTGGACGTTTTCTGCCAATGCGATATGCGAGGAGGCCAGCGTTACGATCACGCCGATGAGAAGTGAGCGGCTTGGCAGCATGTGGTAAACTCCAGGCAATGGTCTGCGGCAGATTGAAGAGAGTGAAATGATCAGGATCGTTCTTGCCTTAGCTTTAGCAATGCTTGCCGGTAATGCAATGGCTGTCGATCCGACGAATCCGCGCGTCGACCGCCAAAACCGCGAGGATTGCCGCCGTTTTCCGGAGCGCTGCGCCGGCGACGACCGCGACCGCAACCGCCGTGACTATTATCGCGACAATACGCGCCAGGGCTCCGGACAGTATATCTATCGCGGCCAGCGCCGCATATGGACGGATGAATCGCGCTAAGCACCTCGCTTGCTCTTCGACCGGGATTTTCGGATAGACCTTCGGCAGCGTAAGAATAGCAACCAAACCACGCCCCTCGATGTCGTCAGACCTTGGTCCGTGTCGAAAGCTCCGTGATCGTGGTATTCGGCCGCGTCAGGAGTGGTGACGAACCAAGGGGAGAGAGATGCAGATATCGATCATCGCGGAACTGCAGACGGCTCGAAGCAATCTTGCCACGCTCGGGGCGACCGACCGCCGTGTGATCGTGGCGCGCATCCACAGCTACCTCCAGGAATACCGGGACGATATTCTCGGACACGTGCCTGCGGACCGATGCACGTGGATCGAGCGATTGATCGCATCCCTTTCGACCAAGGCTCCGCAGATCGCCTTGTTGGACAACGAGGAATTCCGCTCCGTGCTTGCCGAATTCGAAAAACTCCTCGTCCTGCTCGAAGACCTGACGTCCTCCTGGGACGGCTTGCCCCACACCATTCACTGAGGCATCCGCTGGCTCGTCGCGCCCTCACGCCGGACAGCGATGTGTCATTTGGCGGAGCAAGGATGAATAGCGGGGTCGGCTTCACGCCACAAATCCGGAAGGCTATGCGCGCTACGCTCCGCCGTCCGGTCGGCCGCGAAGCTAACCGGCTGTTTTAGACTGAGATTTCAAGGGATTAAATGGTCGGGGCGACTGGACTCGAACCTTATATGGGGTGCTGTCTGTTCAGATCGGTCGCATGTGGCTTCCGGTTCGCCTACTTCGCCTGAATATCTATCGTCCAGCCCGACCATAGAACTGAAGAAGAGGTGGTGACAGGCGTCGTATTTCGGTTCGCTTGACGCATCTGAAGCCGACGTGGCTGGTGGAGGTGTCCTCCGGTTGCGCATGACGGGCTGCGGGACGGTAGCGTCGGCAGTAGTTCGGCGCGCAAAGATGCGATCCACCTTTCAGCACCCTCCTTGGAATTCGTATTTCCGATTCGCGGGGATCGAAGCTCGCCTCCCGATCCTCGCGACGAGGGTTCTCGGGAATGCAGCATGATTTCGCCGCAGGTTCGGGGTGGCGGGTCGACCAGTAGTCCGACGTCCATTCCCAGACGTTGCCGATCATGTCGTGGATACCGTACCCGTTCGCCGGGAACGATCCGACAGGCGATGTTCTATCGGCACCCGCAGCCTTGGTACTGATTGTGGGAAACGTGCCTTGCCAGGTGTTGGCCATGAGCTTTCCGTGAGGGGTCAACTCGTCGCCCCAGGCGAATTCGGCCTGCTCGAGGCCACCACGAGCGGCCAACTCCCACTCGGCCTCGGTCGGCAATTCCATTCCCGCCCAGTCTGCATATGCCTTGGCGTCGCTATAGGCGACGTGGACGACCGGGTGTTCGAGCTTTCCGCGGATATCGCTGCGGCCACCGTAGGGGTGTCGCCAGTCGGCACCGAACTTGAACGACCACCATTGAGTGATGTCGGGGCCGACGACGGCCTTCGGCGGAGTGAATACGAGCGATCCGGCGCGCAGCATCGTTGGAAGCGCGCCGGGATAATCGGCAGCCTGCGGAGTCTTTTCCGCGACGGTGACATGGCCGGTTGCTTTGACGAACGCGGCGAATTGGCGGTTGGTCACGGGCGTCGCGTCGATCCAGAACCCGTCCACCTTGACTGGATGTGCAGGGGCTTCTTCCGGATAGTGCATATTCGATCCCATGGTGAACGCTCGTCCGGGTACCCAGACTAGGTTTTCAAATCCGGCATCGTGTGCGTCCACTGCGCTCATGACCCTGCCCATCGTTAGAACGTGTCGGTGTGGGCATTTATATGACACCCGGCCTCGGTTGCTGCCTATTGCCCTTTAGGGAGTCGTCGTCCGGTCGGAGGGAGGCGCGTCGGGGAGGGCTCCCATCGCCGACAACTCGGCCGCCCGTCCAGACGGATTCCCCAAAGGGCAATATCTGCTTTCTCTAATACAATATAGACAATCGATGGAAGAGTGGGAGCGCCTCTTCCGCAAGTCGAGGGTCGCCGTGCGGGCTGAGGAGCCCCGTTTCTATCGAAATGATCTGTCCAATCTGCTGCTTTGTAGACTTGGACCTCTCGCCGACAAACCCTCTTTTGCTTTGACTCGTCTTTCAACCAAGCTTGGTCGCCAATTCGGCGGCCCCCTGAGGGAGGCATTAGAAATGAGACGGACTACAAAGTTCTTCACAGTAACGATAGCAGTCGCAGGCAGCCTGTTGGCGAGCACGGCGACAACGCACGCCCAGGATGCCAAACCCAACATCCTCTTCATCATGGGTGACGATATCGGTTGGATGCAGCCGAGCATCTATCACCAAGGTCTCGCGGTCGGTGAAACGCCCAATATCGACCGTATCGGCCGGGAAGGGGCGAAGTTCATGACCTACTATGCCGAGCAGAGCTGCACGGCAGGGCGGACCGCGTTCATCACCGGCATGCAGCCGGTGCGCGTCGGCATGGTTCTGCCTGAGATTCCCGGAAGCCCGTCCTACCTGCGGGCCGGCACGCCTCACCTCGCCAAGTTCCTGTATGATCTCGGCTACTCGACAGGTGAGTTCGGCAAGAACCATCTCGGAGATACCACCGAGTCCCTGCCGACGGCACACGGGTTCCAGGAATTTTGGGGCTACCTCTATCACCTCGACGCTATGCAGGGGGTGAGCTTCCCCGACATCAACAAGACCTCAACCGAGCAGGGGATCGCACCAGCTTGCAGGAACACGCCGATTCCTGGGATAGCGGAAGACCCGGCGGCGGTAGACCCAAAAACCACGACCTGCCTGACACCGCCGCGTCCGATGCTTGCGTGCAAATCGTCCGACGGATCCCCGGCGAACCAAAGCTGCAAGGATGAAGGCCCGCTGACGCTTGAGCGCTCCAAGACGATTGACGAAGAGATCTCAGGCAAGGTCATCGATTTCCTCGACAGGAACGACCCCGAGAAAACCAAAAAGCCGTTCTTTGTCTGGTACAACCCGGCCCGCATGCACATCACGACGGTGTTGCCCGACAAATATCTGAACATGGTCGGCGAGCCCGGCGGCAAGGACTGGGGCGTCAACGAAGCCGGCATGAAGCAGATGGACGACAACATCGGCTACGTTTTGAAAAGGCTCGAGGAGATGGGGGAACTCGACAACACCATCGTCGTCTTCACGACCGATAACGGCGCCGAGACGATCACCTTCCCAGATGGCGGCACCACCCCGTTCAAGGGCGGAAAGCTCAGCACCTGGGAAGGCGGCATGCGTGCGCCGCTTGTGGTTCGCTGGCCGGGGCACATCGAGCCCGGCACAGTCAAGAACGACATGTTCTCTGCGCTCGACTGGCTGCCGACCTTTGTGAACATCGCAGGCGGTCCGAAGGGCGACGGCCTGAAGAAAGAGATCGAGGCGGGCAAGTATCCGGAGATCGTCAAGACCACGCTCGACGGGATCGACCAGCGCGACTTCCTGGAAGGCAAGTCGCCATCCGCGCGCGACTCGTTCTTGTACTATTCCGGCAAGGAGCCGTCGGCTGTCCGCTACAAGAACTGGAAGATGTACTTCGCCATGGTCTCCGACGATCCGGCTGGATTCATTGCCGGGGTGAGGCCGTTCGCCTGGACGCAGGTCGTCAACATCAAGCGCGACCCATTCGAAACCTCGGTCGGAGAACAGTTGAAGACGCTCTTCGGTACAGGCGGCGCCATCGCGTCACCGTCCACCGCCTATGTCTATGACTGGAACATCCTGCCCATCGGCCAGCAGTTGTGGCTGAAGCATCTCGAGACCTACATCGATTTCCCGCCGCTTCAGAGCCCTGCAAGCTACAATCTGGAGCAAGTGATGCAGCAGGTCCGGGAAATGAAGACAGGTCACGATTGATGCGCGCAGTAGCGTAACGACGTCGGAGCGGACGCCCTTCGGGGCGTCCGCTCCATGCTTCACCTGTCAGGCCTTTGGGCCGACTGAGGGCGGGACGATGAGCGATTTCATCCAAGCAGGTCGCGACGAATCACGCTGGCCTCCGGTGATGGCGATCCTGGCGGTGTTCGCCCTTTTGGAGGTGCTGCCGCACCACGTCTATGCCATGCCGCGATGGGTGTCATACGCGGTCCTGGTCGCAGCTATCGTTCCAATGGTCCTGGTGACACTGTCGACTGACAAGGCAATGTGGCTGCGCATCGAGCACGTCGCCATCATGCTGCTTGCCACCGTCTACGCAGGCAATACGGCGGCGGAACTCGGAGATATGGTCGGGATCATCACCGTGCACCCACCCGAGACGCGATCAGTGTCGCTGTTGACGTCGTCAGTTACCATCTGGATCACCAACGTGCTCACCTTCTCGCTGCTCTATTGGCAGATCGACGCGGGTGGTCCCTCGCGCATCGCGCGTGGGATGGCTGGAAGGCCCGACTGGCTCTTTCCCCAGGCGTCGGTTCCCGAACTGGCGCCCCCGGACTGGCGACCACTCTACCTCGATTATCTTTCCCTCGCATTCAATACGGCGACCGCGTTCAGTCCTACCGACGTGCTGCCGCTCACCCGACGTGCGAAGGGGCTGATGATCCTCGAAAGTGCCATTTCATTGCTGACGCTCGTGCTCGTGGCCGCGCGTGCAGTCAATGTCATTCCGTAGCGCCTCGCCGAGATTCCTCAAAGGGCAATAGACATGCACCGTCCCTGCCGCCACAACTTGTTCGACTTAAGGGCTAAATCACTCAGGGACAGGAGCGCGTTGTCATGCACAAGAGACTTATGTCATTAGCAGGATTGGCAGCCATAGCCTTTATCGCTCACGCCGTAGAAGGCAGGGCTGACACCATCAGCTATGCGGATGCCGTGACAGCGCTGGCAAAGGAGTGCGGCGCGGATATCAAGAAGCATTGCAAGGGCGTCAATCTCTCCGGAGGACGGATCCAGAGCTGCCTGGAGCAGAATGCCGCCAAGGTCGCCCCGACCTGCACATCGACGCTCGCAAGCGTGACAACGTCCATCAGGCAGCGGCAAGCCGCGCAACTCGCCTATAGTCAGGTCTGCAAGCATGACATGGCCCAGTACTGCAACGGTGTCGTTGGTGACGGGAACATTCTCGCCTGCCTCATCGAGACCAGTCGTGTCGATGGTCGCAGGTGCGATCAGGCAATCACCGACGCCGGATGGCGTTGAAGTTTCGATCGAACGGGAGGAAAGAAAAATGTTCGTCACGCGAATTCGCACGTTGGCGATGGTCGGTCTTATGATCGCTCCGGGCTACGCGTCCGCCCAGCAGATAAACCACAATCAACTGATGGGAACATTGGGTCGGCTCGAGCAGGGCGCGCCAGCCGTCGATGTCGCCCTGCTGGCTGAGGAACTCGCCGCGAACGCAGGGAAAGGCGTCGCAAACCTGCCGAACTGGCAGAACCTGTCCAGGCTCTCACAGCTCGTTGTCGAGATCGACTTCGAGAATGATTCCGTCGCGATAGAACCGGGTCCGTATCGCACGATCGGGATGATCGCTGATGCGCTGCATCACCCCAATCTCGCCCGATACAAGTTTCTGGTCGTCGGCCATACGAGTTCGACGGGCGACGCCATGCACAATCTCAAGCTCAGCCAGCAACGCGCCGACGCCATAACCGATGCGCTTTCCACCACCTTTGCAGTCGCCCCGGACCGCCTGTATCCGATCGGTGTCGGGAAGGAATGGCCAATCGACGCCGGGCACCCGGCGGCAGCCGACAATCGACGCGTTCAACTCATCAATCTCGGACTGTTGCGGTAGTCTCGGGCTCCACATTCACGTCACAGGTACCGGTATGTCGGTCGAAGCCGATCAGCTTTCTGCCATGATCAACCACGCGGTCGCGCCGGCATTCGTGCTCAATGCCGTCGCGGCGATGGTGGCGATTCTGGTCAACCGAATCTCCGGCGTCACGGAGCGAATCAGAAATCTCCGCGAAATCGACGAAAACGACGCGTCCCGAGGGTGGCTCAAAAACGAGATCGGAGAATTGAGGCGACGCGAACGTCTCTTGAACGGTGCATTGCGCCTCGCCGTGCTGGCCGGAATCGGCGTGACGCTTCTGCTCCTCTTCGGCTTCGTCATCGCCTTCATGGGATATCGCCACGAACCAGGCGCCGCCGTGCTATTCATTGCGGCACTCTGCTTCCTGGCGGCGTCGCTCTTCCGGCTGCTGCAGGATATCAGCCTGTCACAACACGAGCATGGTGCATAGCGGAACAGAATATCGAAGTGTGCCAGGTCGGCTGGTCGGTGCCGTTCAAAAATGGAAGGATACCCCTATGATCGGCCCCTGCTGGACGACGTCGAAGACAAACCCGTCGTTCTCGTAGTTGACGCCCAGGGCGCGGTATCCGGCCACCGCCGAGATGGTGTCGTTGAACTTGTAACCGAGGCCGAGGCCCACGTCCCAGTCGACGTCGGCACCGCCGCCGCCCACCAGCCCCCATCCCGTGACATAGATTTCCGGGGTGAAGAAGTAGTTTCCGCGCAGGCCGACGACCGCGTCCACCCACGTGGCACTGTCATCCCGCTCCACACCGGCCAGAAGTCCGCCGTTGAAGGAGATGTCCGTCTCGACCGACCAGACTTTCATGCCGCCGAACAGGTCAAGGTGGCCATTCTGATCTTCGAGGACGGCGTAACCCACGCCGAGAAGTCCGGCAAAGCTCTTGGACGTCACGTCGACGCTGTCGGCGAAGATGCCGCGGGGTGTATGCGCATCGGCACCCAGTTTGACGTAGATCACGTCGCCGACGATGCTGTAGCGATCGTATCTTGCTTCGGCCGTAGCCATGAAGGCGAAGTCGAGATTGTCGAGAATGTCACCGAAATCGGCATCGATATCGACCTCGGGAAGGCCGAATTGCCGCACGTCCCCCGAAATTCCGGCAGCCCAGAAGTATGGTGCGACCGTGAATTCCCAGCCGCTTCGGGTTTCGACCGTCTTCGCCTCCGGCGCGAGTGGCGTCAGATCGGCGGCGTTGCCGATCGATGCGCCTGAGACGCCGGCCAGCAACACAATCGCCGGCAAATGAATAGCCCTCATGAGAATCTCCTCCATCTCGTTCACTGCCCCAGCCTGATTCCGAGCGTGGAGCCTGCAAGAGGAAGTGGATTCCGACAAGCGGAAACACCTATTTCGAGTGGCCGGTTAAGCAGAATAGCCGAGTTATGTGGCCCGGCGGCCTCAACTATGCCTGTTCTCCAATGTTCGGGGAAAGGTCACGCCGCGTGGCGGCGTGACGCGGATAGAAGTTCAATAGCATGGCGGGAAAGGGTAGTAGCCGCATTGCTGATTGTCGTAGTAGGAATTGTAGTAGTAGGGGCGAGTTGCTGCCGCTCCAATAGCTGCGCCGGCCACCACGCCCGCGGCAACGGGGGCGCCGCGATACCATGCGCCGTGGTAGACAGGCGCATGCCAGTAGGTGCCTCCCACACGGTTGATGTTCGTGTCGCCGATATGGACGTCGTCTCCGCGGAAGCCGCCGCGGAAATCACCTCCCGCGAAGTCTCCGCCACGGAAACCGCCTCCGGCGAAGCTGCCGCCGCCCAAACCGCCTCCATGGAAGCCACCGAAACCACCTCCGCCGAAACTACCACCGAAGTGATCGATGAAGACGGCCGCCGGCCCGATCGCCCCGCTTAGGCTTCCCTCCAAAACGGCGATGTCGAAGGTCAGTGTCGTGCCATCAAGTTTCGGAGTCTTCAGCGTGACGACGGCATCGCTGACGTCCGATCCATCGCCGCCCAGCACCGACACAGTCGCATTGGGAGGATCGACAGCGAAGTTATCCTTGCCGTCGTCCCATTGCATGATGAATTGTTCGGTCGTCACATGGCCAGCCGCCCGCACCGGCCGGTCGGCAAAGACGATCGAGTTGGCCGAAACGCCGGTCAGAACGAGCTTTCCGTTTTCGATTTTGGCGCCAGCCGAGTTGATCACGGCCAATGACGGCACCGGACCTGTTGGCGTGACTTGGCCAACTGCTTTTTCGAGCGGTACATGCGGCTTCTTCGGGGCGTCCTGCGCAGAGACGGCGGAGGCCAGCGCAAAACTTCCGGCGAAGATGAGCATAGTAAGACGGTCGACTTTCATGGCGGTATCCTCCCAGTTGGGATGGGCAGAAAGCCCGTCACCTTTGGTGAACGTTGTTGAAGTCTGATGTCGTAAGCGCCGCCGGCTGAGGGCGCGCGCGGTTCTAGTCCCTGAAGATCTGTTTCCAGTCGGATTTCATGTCGATCACGGTCCAGCCGGTGATCGCCGCCGCATCGAGCGCCTTGTCGAGGCGGCCGAATTCGGTTTTGCGATCGTAGGCGTATTCTCGCTCCGCATCGGTGTGATGAACAAGCATCCCGAGCCGCGCCGGCGCGCCCGCCATCGTCGTCCACTGCAGCATTTCCAGATCGCCGTCGGAATTGCCGAACGCCGCAATTGGTCGACGGCCGATCTGTTCGTTGATCCCGACAGGTTTACCCGTCTTGTCGTCGATGAAGTTGACTTCCGGCAGACGGTACAAAGTCGGCATGTCGTCCCGCATCTTGAACTGGGTCTTGATCGAAGAACCGAGGACCTGCTCCGGCGGGATGCCGTAGACCTTCTCCGTCCATGGCCGCATGAACTCAACGCCGCCGCCCGATACGATGAATGTCTTGAAGCCGTTGGCGCGCAGGTAGGCGAGCAGCTCGACCATCGGCTGGTAGACGAGTTCGGTGTACGGCCGTTTGAATTTCGGATCGCGTGCGGTGGACAGCCAGTCTGTGACGACCTTCTGGAACTCGTCCGTGGTCATTCCCGCATGGGTGACCATGATGAGTTCCAGGAGGCCTTTTTCGCCCGATGCGGCGAGCGTTTTCATATCGCCTTCGAGCACCGCCTCGAACGGTTGTACGTTCTTCCATTCCGGATGCTCTGGAGCGAGCGTCTTCACGCGGTCTAAGACGAAGGCCAGTTGGGTATACATGGGATGCTCGACCCAAAGGGTCCCATCATTGTCGAACACTGCAATCCGTTCGGGTTCCGGGACGAAGTCGGGCGAGCCCTGTTTGGTCACCTTCTCAACGAAGGAGACGATGGCTGCTTTAGGCTCGGTATCGTTCCATGAGGGCAGGGGATCGCTCTGTGCAAGCGTCATTGTTGGCGTAGCAAGGATGAGGGATACGGCAATCATCAATATGCCGTCTCGCGCCCATCCAAGGAATTCACGGCGAAAAGCGAGCATTCGGGAATCCTCCAGAAGCCGGCCCGTGCGACGGCGTTAGCGCCGTAAGGGTGTCTTCCAATTCAACTCTACCGAATACGTTTGCCACCCGATATTGCACTTTGGGGAATCCACGATCGACAATCTTTAGTAGTACCTTTGCTCAGATGACGCAGAAGCGCGAAACTGGTATTATCTCCGCCGCCAGAAGGGGGGCGGCCGATGAGCTGGGGATGCAGGTGCGCAGCTATTTTTCCCCGACCCGTTCTGATGACGGTTGTCCTGGCGACCGTCTGGGGAAGCTTTGCAGATGCCGCAGATGCCTCCGACACGTCGGTTCCGATTACCGACCGGGTTCCCCGCGTTCTTATTCTCTACCCTTACGATGAAAGGATCGCCGCAACGACGGCCGCCGGAGAAGCGTTGCGCAGTCGCCTGCTGGAAGCGACAGATGGTAAGATCGACCTATTTTCAGAGTTCCTTGATCTGTCGAGGTTCCCGGAGGCGGTTCATGTCGCACGCATGGGGCGGTACCTGGCGGAGAAGTACGCGGCCCGCCGCCCTGATGTGATCGTCGCACTCGGCAAGGAATCGGCAAACTTCGTAACAACGTACCGCATCACGATCGCTCCCGATGCGAAGATAGTTGCTGCGGGCTTCGGAAACTCCACCGCGGAGAACATCGATCTACCTGACGACGTGATCGGTGCCTTCACGACATTCGATATTCTGAAGACAGCCGAACTCGCCCGCAGACTGCAGCCCAATGCCCGTCACCTCTACATCATCGGCGGATCGTCGGAGTTCGATCGGGGATGGTTGACGGCGGCGCGCGCCGATCTCGAAGAGTTCTCCAAGTCATACGAAACGACATACCTCGAAGATCTGACGATCGGCGAGTTCATTGAACGCGCATCTCATGTCCCATCCGACAGCATCATCCTGGCATTGACGGTCTTCAAAGATCGGGCAGGGCGGAATTTCATCCCGCGTGAGGCGATAAGGCAGATCGCGGCAGCCGCCAGCGCACCCGTCTATGGCCCCTATCAGACCTACATCGACTACGGCGTCGTCGGCGGCAATACCGTCACCTTCGACATTTTGGGCCGGACCGTCGGAAATCTTGTTATCGATGTCATCGCCGGCCGACCGGTCTCCGATATCCAAGCACCCCAGACAAACATCGTGGATGCTCGACAGCTCTGGCGCTGGGGGCTTGCGGAGGGGAACCTGCCTCCGGGTACCGTCCTGATGCACAAAGAGAGGAGCCTTTGGGAAGAACACTGGCTGGCGGTGACAGTAGCGCTCGGCGTCGTTCTGATGCAGGCCGGCATTATTGCAGCGTTGCTGCTCGAGCGACGCCGTCGCCAGGATGCGGAGAGCCGGTCTCGCCTTCACCTGCTCGAAGCTGTTCACCTCAACCAGTCCGCAACGGCCGGCGCCCTGTCTTCATCGATCGCCCACGAACTGAACCAGCCCCTGTCGGCCATTCGAAACAATGCCGAGGCTGCGTCAGAGCTCCTTCGAAGTGGCAACCCCGATCTGGATCTGATCCAGCAGATCCTTCTCGACATCCAGGCTGACGATCAGCGTGCGGGCGACATCATTTGCCGAATGAGAGGATTGCTGAAGAAGAGAAGCGAGATCGATTGGCAGGAGTTCGACCTGAACGACGTTACTTCGAGCGCAATCCATATCATTCACGGCGAGGCTGAACGCAGGGGGATTACGCTCAATACAAATCGGCCGACGACCGAGTTGCCGGTGCGGGCAGACAAGGTTCATGTGCAACAGGTCGTCCTTAATCTGGCGACCAACGCGATGGACGCGATGACGGACTCCGAATCTGCGAGGATCCTGACGTTCGCGACAGGACTTGAGAAGGAGAAGGCTGAACTCCGCGTGGCCGACACGGGCAACGGAATACCGCAAGAGCGACTGTGCAGCATCTTCGAGCCATTCTATACCACCAAGCAGGCCGGGACCGGGTTGGGGCTTTCCATAGCGCGGGCCATTGTCGAAACATATGGCGGCACGATCTCCGCTGACAACCGGCCCGAAGGCGGCGCCATCTTTCGCGTGGCGCTGCCTCTGGCCCGACGGGAGGAGAGCGGTCGATGAAACCGGTCGTCCATATCGTCGATGACGACGATTCCTACCGAACGGCGACTGCTCGGCTGCTTTCTGCCTATGGTCTCAAGGTCGAAGCCTATGAGTCCGGAGATCAGTTTCTTGCTCGCCTTCCAGGCTGCGAGCCTGGCTGCGTTCTCCTTGACCTACAGATGCCAGGCCAGTCTGGCCTGCAAATACAGCGCCAGTTGTGCGAGCTGGCGCCATTGTTGCCGATCGTCTTCCTCACCGGTGAAGGAGACATAAAGTCCGGCGTTGACGCCATGAAGGCCGGTGCACAGGACTTCCTAGAGAAGCCGAGTTCGCTGACGGTTCTGATGGAAACGATCGAGCGCGCGTTGGCTCAGTACGAAAGGCGTCATGCCGAGCACGAGCGCCTGCAGGAGCTGAGGACATTGGTGGGGAGCTTGAGCGCGCGCGAAGCCGAAGTCTTCAGGTTGATCATCCGTGGCCAGCTCAACAAGCAGATCGCCTATGCCCTTAGCATTTCGGAGCGGACGGTGAAGGTGCACCGCCATCAGGTCATGGAAAAGCTTGGAGCACGGTCGCTGGCTGAGGCTGTCTCGATCGCCGCAGAAATCGGTCTCGACCGTAGACGCGGTTCGGCCCCCGAGTGACGGGCGACTTTCCCCTTAGTGCAATATCAAGCAACCGCCGAAATGCCTAAAGTGACACACAACTGCGTATCTCGCGAACTGTCACGGATGGGGGCACGAGGTGGGAAAGCTGCGCCACACTGTCGCTGTCATCGATGATGATGCGAGCCCACGTCGAAGCGTCGGGCGGCTCCTCAGGGCCTATGGGTTTCCAGCCATTGAGTATGAATCCGCGGAAGTTTTTCTCGGCCGCGATCCAAACACCGCGGTCGACTGTCTCGTACTGGATATCGACTTGGGCGGCATGTCCGGCATCGAATTGCAGCGCAGGCTGAAAGAGACTGGATCGGGCCTGCCGATCATCTTTATCACCGCCCTCGAAGACCCTCGCCTGAAAGCCGAGGCAGAGCAGGCAGGGTGCATCGCATATCTGCGCAAGCCGTTCGCGGGGTCAGTGCTCATCGACGCGGTCAAGCGGGCGCTCGCATGATACCTTCCGACGTAGAGAAACCACCGCGACCGAGGGTACCGATACCACTCCCCCCGGCAGTGTTGGGCTATCGCTGAGGCATTGGTCGGCAACCTGATAGTCTATTGGGCGCCACAGCGGCACGGTGGACGGCGGGCTTATGTGGCCACAGCGAAGGTCGTCGCAGTCAACGACGATTTAGCCCGCCCCGGCCACGCCTATGCGGTGATGGCCGAGTGTCAGGAGTTCGATGAGCCCGTTCCGTTCGTCCGTGAGGGGGCATGGAAGGAGTTCCATAGGCGGAAGGCGTGAAGGATCTCCGTCGCTGTCACGGAGTCAACATCGTGAACAAAATGAGACTTCTGTCCGGGACTTTCCGCTCTCATTCCGGAACTTCGTGTGTATTTCGTTCCGCTGCAAACCTCCCGCTTCATTTGAAGCGGAGGAAATTATGACTGAGATTTCAAGGGGTTAAATGGTCGGGGCGACTGGACTCGAACCAGCGACCCCTTGACCCCCAGTCAAGTGCGCTACCGGGCTGCGCTACGCCCCGACCTGCCGAAACGGCTTGCTCCTGTTAGACTTTTCGGTTTTTGGACGCAAGGGAAAAATGCCGCCGTGATCATAAAACGGAACTTGTCCAAGGGAATGTCTGCTGAGGAGCTTTTTTCCTGCCTCTCTGGCGCCGTCCAGAGGCCTCACAACGCGCCGATGACTGCTGAAAAGAGTCCGCGCAAAGCGGCAAAGAATCCTTACAAAGGACGGCGCAGCATGGAAATCCTCCCGACGGGGAGCAAGCGGCGCCAAGTTGTCCGGCATTTTACGGAATAATATGCGGTTTAGGTTGTAGTTTTTGAGATACTAAATTTTCGGTAAACTATTTCTTTAATATTTCTGCCAAGTACCATCGTTTGGGGAGGGGATTTATTTCATTTTCGGTCAAAAGCTACCTATGATTGAAGCTGATGTTCGTGATATTCCCAATTTTGGATTATTTGAAATTGAAATTTATTCGCAATTTTGTTGCAGAGGGTGTAAGGGAGAGAAATCGTAGAAAAGCATAGTTTCGGGCTTATGACGATCGACAATAAAACACAGGATTGCCAGCAGGCCCTTGCCGCTGCATTCAAGGCTCTCGCTGACGAAGCCGTGAAAGCTGGCTGGCCGGAAGGGGAGGTTGCCCTTGCGCTTGCGGAGCTTGCCGAAGGGCATGTCGCCGAGGTTGGCGCCAAGGTGATCGTCGAAGGCTTCAATCAGTTCCAGCTTTATGCGGCAAGTGGCCGGCTGAAATTCTGAGCTGAATTCTGACCGGCCTATCAATCCTCAGGCCAGTAACCCGGCTGTCCTAGCAGCCATCGCGAAAGACACCTGTGCTGCGGCGCGGGCTCTTCAGCCCATCCATTGCGTCGAGGCAGTGCTGGAGCGCTATCCGGCATTCGCGGCCGTGCCTGGCCGGCCATCTCTAGAGATATTCGACAGCTTCCCAGGCAGTTGAAACGATAAGGCTGCTGCTTGGGGATTTGACCCTCACGGGCGAGGGAAAGCACTTTTCGGTCACGGCTCTCTCATTCCATATGAATTCCAAAAGGCCTTCTAACGCGCGAGACGAGAGATTGTTCCCGAGGATTTTGATTTGCGCAGTTGCTAAAGTTTTGGGCCACGCGCATAATAAGAACAAGGCTGGCAGGGAGGGCGTCGGCTGCGCAGAATGATGCGTTATTGTCCTCTAAGGGAAATGTGGCGCGATGTTGAAATCGTCAGTTCACCCCCAGGATTTACCGCTCTTTTCGGAAGATATCGACCTGCTGTCGCAGGTTCTGAGCCGGGTTTGCGATGACAGCGGCATTGCTCCCCGCACGCCGGAAGCCGACAGGATCGGCGCGGCCCTCATCCAGCTTTACAAGCAAGGCGTGAAGGACAGCGGCAAGCTGACCATTCTCGCCAAGACCTATCTCTAAAGCTTCCCGATCAGAATGCTGTGCGCTGAGTGCAGAGGTCTCTAAGCTCGGTTCTGCTCGATTGAGACGCCGTTCTTGCCGATGCCCATCTCGATGCCCTCAGGCTTTCTCTCCTCATGGAAGATATAGGCGCCGAGGCCGATGACCACGACGACAAGCTAAAGACCGTGATTCCGATTCGAGACAGGCTATCCCAACACGTTGACAGGGCAGCCGAAACGCCTGAGACGGCGCCCGGTTCCGTCAATCGTCGTTGGCAGCGTTGAGGTTTTCCGGCCTGATGCCGTCATCGTTGGAGCTGCGGGCGCGCAGACGTATGCCAGGGCCGCCTTCATCCTGGTTGCCGCTGGCGATGAAGATGATGCCGTGGGCTTCCAGCGTGTTGCGCACGTCGATCGTGGCGCGTGTTTCGCCCACCCATTCGCCGTTTTCCAGCGCCTGGACCGTTTCGACGGAAAGTCCTGCATGAGCTGCGAGATCCTCGATGCTCATACCGATCATGGCGCGTGCGCCGCGTATCTGTGTCCCTGTAATCATGCCGGAAATCTAGCGCTTTTGTCGAACTTCTCAAGTGTTTGTGAGCGGCCCGAGCGCTTGCGGCGAACTTCCAGCGCAGCACAACCCCAGACGATGCCGAACAACAGGTAGACGTGCCGCCAGTGGTCGATGTCGATCACGTTGCCGATCGCCGCATGGCCGAGAACGGAAATCCACGCGACCATGAGAAAAGGCTGCCACGGCCGGTCGAGCAATATGTTGCGGAAGCCGAGATAAAGCGTCCAGCACAGCATGCCGACATAGCTGATGAAGCCCAGCCAGCCATAGGTGGTCAGCGATTTCAGCCAGATATTGTGCTCGTCTTCCGGAAACATGGTGCCGAAAACAAGCGGTCCTATGCCGAGCGGCCGTTCCATCATCATCTGGAAGCCGATGCGATGACGGTCGAAACGGCCGAGGTGTTCACCGTCATATTGCTGCACGAGCTGGGCGCGGGTGGAGAAAAGTTCGCTGACCTTGGGAACCTGCAGCGCGACCAGCAGCGAAGCCACCATCAGGATGATCGCGCCGAGCGACAGGATCAGCACCCGCAGCCGGAAGGCGCCGCTGCGTTCTTTTAGCAGCATCACGAAAATCAGCACGATCACGACAAAGGCGAAAAGGCCCCAGGCTGCGCGCGAGAAGGAGAGGAAGATGCCGAGCGCCAGAATGAGCAATGCTACCGCCTTGATCGGTGAGGTTCTGAGGCTGCCGGCGAGAATGCCATGGACGAGGTAAAGCCCCGGCGGCACGAGGAAGGGGCCGAAAACGTTCGGATCCTGGAAGGCGCCCTTGGCGCGGTCGTAAAGCGTGAAGACTTCCGAGCCCGGGAAGGCGTGGAAATAGCCGAGGATGCCGAGCAGGGAAGTGATGACCGCCGCAAAGCTCCAGGCATTGAAGATCAGCGGCAGCCGCTTGTGGCTGTCCTCGATGATCGCGGCGTAGAAGATGGAGGTCAGCGCCAGGAAGGTGGAGACGGCAATATACATCGGGCCGGTCGCCAGATCCCGCATCTGGGTGAGCGATAACATGCCGCCGATGTTGAAGGTCAGAAGCAGCGCCAGCAGCGGTGCGGTGGTGCGGGATATCTTCAGGCCGAGGATGAACCAGAGGCCGATCAGCCCCGCCATCCACAGTTCATAAGGCGCCGGCTCGTCGATGACGAAGCCGGAAAGAAAGACTCCGAAAGCGACCGCCGCTGAACCGATGAGGCGCAGCGTCAGCCGTTGCGGCTGGGCCACGCGCGCATGGGGGGCGTCGATCGCGCTCAATAGGCGTTTTCCGTGTTGAGCAGCCGGATAGGCGTCAGGAACAGGATCTTGAGGTCGAACCAGAGCGACCAGTTCTCGATGTAATAGAGATCGTAGGCCGTGCGGAACTTGATCTTCTCGTCATTGTCTACCTCGCCGCGCCAGCCGTTGATCTGCGCCCAGCCGGTGACACCCGGCTTGACGCGGTGCCGGGCGAAATAGCCATCGACGATATCGGCGAAAGCGCGCTCGCGCGCCTGCGCGAGCACGGCGTGCGGACGCGGGCCGACCAGCGAAAGCTCGCCTTTCAGCACGTTGAAGAGCTGCGGCAGCTCGTCGATCGAGGTCTTGCGGATGACGCGGCCGACACGGGTGACGCGCGGATCGCCCTTGGTGACGGCGGCCTTTGCCGTCGGATCGCCCAAGTGGGCGTACATGGAGCGGAACTTGAAGACGTTGATGACTTCATTGTTGAAGCCATGACGCTTCTGCATGAAGAAGACCGGTCCTTCCGAAGTCGCCTTCACGGCAATCGCTGTCGCCACCATGACAGGCCAGAGCAGGCAGAGCGCGATGATGGTGAAGAAAATATCGAAAGCGCGCTTGGCAACGGAATCCCAGTCGCGGATCGGCTTCTTGAAGATGTCGAGCATCGGCACCGCGCCGACATGCGAATAGGCTCGTGGGCGGAAACGCAGGCGATTGGCGTGTGCGGCAAGCCGGATGTCGACGGGCAGCACCCAGAGCTTTTTCAAAAGCTCGAAGATGCGTGCCTCGGCAGATAGTGGCAGCGCGATGATCAGCATGTCGATGCGCGTCATCCGCACGAATTCCACGAGTTCGCTCACCGTGCCGAGCTTCGGATAGCCGGCCACCATGATCGGCGAACGCTTCTCGCCGCGGTCGTCGAAGATGCCGCAGATGCGGATGTCGTTATCCGCCTGCTGCTCCAGCATGCGGATCAGTTCCTTGGCCGGCTCGCCGCCGCCGACGATGACGGCGCGGCGCTCCATGATGCCGTTGCGCGCCCAGTTGCGGACGCCCTGTGCCACGAGGAGACGCTCGATAACCAGAAAGAGCGCACCTGCAATAAACCAGATACCGTAGGATTCCGCAGTCGCTGCGCTGGGACCGCGCAAGAGCGAGAAGCTGCCTGTTGTCAGCACGAAGACGATGGCGAATGCTGCGAACGCACGGGGCAGATACCGCACGCGGGCTCTGAGAGCCGGAATGGAATAGGTATCGGCAAGCTGAAGCGCCACGACCGTCAATGCCGAAACGATCGCTGCCATGACGGCCCGCATCGCGATGCTGTCGCTGCCGTCGCCCGGCGCGAAATAGAAGGTGACAAGGCCGATGACGAATTGCGTCAGGAATTCCAGCAGCCGCAACTGGCCGATAATGATCGTCGGCGAGTAGGTCCCATCACGGAATTGCTCGGCAATCCGAAGGGCATAGGGATTGATGGGCGGCGTCTCGGCAGCATGCGTAGAGGCGTCGCCGCGCGTCTCCGTATCAGAGACCTGCTTGCGCAGGGCTTCCACGTCGAACTGTCCGCTCTTTTCCAGCTTGTTCATGGGGCTTCATCGCTCGTTGATGTGAGCGGGATAACAGAAAGCCCCTAAGAAACTTTTACGAGGCGGCCGGGATTGCCTGTGCCGCAGCGGGATTGACGAGCTCGCCGTAGAGTTTCAGCACTTCGCGGGCCATGACTGGGGCGGAAAAGACCGATTTGACCGCGTCAGGAGAAGGCATGACCTTGTCGTGCCAACCGGGCACTGTCAGTGCCTCCGCCATCACCCGCGCCAGGTCGTCGGAATCCCCCGGTATCACCAGTGCGGGACTGTCTGTCCCAAGCACCTCGGGAATGCCGCCGACACGCGAGGCGATGACCGTCTTGCCGGCGCCGAGCCCTTCCAGAACGATGTAAGGCATGGCTTCGGCGCGGGAGGGAACGATGAGGTTCTGCGCCATGGAGAAGGCATCCTTCACACGCATGGCCGGCAGCATGCCGATGCGCTTGCCGAGGCCACGCTCGACCATCATCTCACGATAACGGTCGCGATCCGGCCCATCGCCGATCATCAATGCCGAAAGCGGCCGTCCGAGCAGGCGCTCGGTCTTGGCGAAGGCGTCGATGAAGAGGTCGGGGCCTTTGAGGTCGCGCAACATGCCGACATAGATGAAGTGCACGGCGTCCGAGCGGGTCGGAATGCCGGAAAACTCACGTGCGCCGATGCCATTATAGATCAGCCGGGTTTTGATCCTCGGCCGGCCGACCTTGGTCATATAGGTCTGCCGCTCGTATTCGCAGATGAAGACCAGCGCATCGGTAAAATATTCCTGCAGCCGCTCCATGCGCAGCACGAACTGGCCGAGCAGGGAGGCGCGGGAATAATGCAGGCTTCCGCCATGCGCGGTATAGAGGCGGGCTACGCGATACCTGTTGACCCGCAGGGCTGAGCCGGCAAGCCGCGCGAGCACGCCGCCCTTGGCGCCATGCCCCTGCAGCACATCCGGCCGCAAGCTCCTGATTTCCTTGAATGTATTCCAGAGAACCACTGCATCCGACGGGCTGATGGAGCGCCGTATCGGAATACGCATCAGGCCGAGCGAAAGAAAGGGGCGGATATCGTCGAAGAGACTGTCCTCATATTCGCCGCCGGTCGAACTGTCGCAGATGATGCCGATTTCATGGCCTGCCCGGCTGTGTTCCTCCACGAGGTCGCGGACATGACGGAAAATTCCGCCGACCGGCGATCGGAAGCAGTGAAGAATGCGGAGGGGCCTCTGCTCTACCATCGGCTAGAAGAGCCGTTCACGAACATAGATCGTGTCACCGGCGATGATCGGGCCGGAAATATTGACGCGGCCCGTCAGCACCTGTCCGTTGATCTTGCGCGTGACGTCGACCATGCTCTGGTTGGCGCGGCTGGTGAAGCCGCCGGCGATCGCGATGGCGTTCTGCACCGTCATGCCGGGTACATAGGCATACTGGCCGGGCTGGCCGACTTCGCCCATGATGAAGACGGAACGATATCGGTCGACATCGATGGTGACATCAGGGTCGCGAAGATATCCCTGCTGCAGCTTCTGCGCGATCTGGCCGGAGAGTTGCTGCAGGGTGCGGCCGCGGGCAGGAACCTGGCCGATAAGGGGGAATGCGATATAGCCGGCCTGATCCACCGTATAGGTATTGGTCAGCGTCGCCTGGTCGAAGACGGTGATGCGCAGGCGGTCGCCACTGTCGAGCGAATAGGGCTGGATCGTCGCCTGGTTGAAGGCCTTCGGCGCCGGCCGATAGGTGGTGCAGCCCGCCAGTGCAGCCATCATGGCGGCGAGGCTCATAGCCATCAGGATCTTGGGCTGGACGAAGGGCATCCACTTGCTCACAGGAAGATAATTCGGTCGAGCCGTTATCGATCTATTAGGGTTAATGCCCGGTAAAAAAACCGGCAATTTCCTTAAATCCTTTATCTGGAGCATCTTATTTGCGAGGGAATTGCCATTAACCGTTGAGTTACCATGGTCGTTTACGCTTGGGGCAGTTCGTATTGGAGTAATGAGTATGTCCCGCGCAGCGAGTGATCAGGATGTAGACATCGACCTCGGCCAGCTTGCGCGCGCGGTCTGGGCATGTCGTCTGAGAATATTGACGATCACCGCATTGGGTGCGGCCATCGCTTTTGCCGGCGCCAAGATGGTTTCGCCGCAATATCGCAGCGAGACGCGCGTCCTTATCGAGCCGCGCGCTCCCGCATTCGCCAATACACAGACGAATGACGCCAGCGCGGGACCACTGCTCGACGAGCTGAATATCGCCAGCCAGGTGCAGCTTCTGCAGTCGGCGGACCTCATCAAGCAGGTCATCAACAATCTGAAGCTCTATAATCTGCCGGAATTCGATGCTGCCGCGGACGGCTCCGCGCTTACCGATATCCTCGTGGCGTTGCACCTGAAGAAAAATCCGCTGGAAAATCCGCCGGAGGAGCGTGTTATCGACGCCTTCACTCAGCGCCTGCAAGTCTACCAGGTGCCGGGCTCGCGCGTCATAGGCATCACCTTCACCTCCAAGGATCCGAAGCTCGCCGCCAGTATTCCGAACGCAATGGCGCAGGTCTACCTGGCAATCCAAAGTGGCGCCAAGCTCGCTTCCAACACGGAAGCCACGCGCTGGCTCGAGCCGGAGATCGACAGCCTGCGCCAGAAGGTGAGCGAGGCCGAGAAGAAGGTCGCCGATTACCGCACGACCCACGGCCTGTTGCAGACTAATGGCACCACGACCTTTACCGCGCAGCAGCTCAACGACATCTCCGTCGAGTTGACCCGCGTGCGCACCGACAAGGCGAATGCCGAGGCGAGGGCACAGGCCGTGCGCAACGCGCTGTCGTCGGGCGAAGCCTCCGACACGCTAGGTGACATCATGTCGTCGCAGTCGATCCAGCGGCTGAAGGCGACGGAATCCGGCCTCCAATCGCAGATTTCCGACCTGCAGACGAGCCTGCTGAACAACCATCCGCGGCTGAAGAGCTTGCGTGCCCAGCTTGCCGATATCCGCACGCAGATCCGCCAGGAAACGCAGAAGATTCTCGCCAGCATCGAGAACGAGACGAAGGTTGCTGATCTGCGCGAAAAGGAATTGGAACAGCAGTCCGATACACTGCAGGCGAACAGCGCCAGGGCGGGCGAGGACGGAGTGGGTCTTAACGCGCTGGAGCGGGAGGCGAACGCCCAGCGCCAGCTTCTCGAAACCTACCTCGTTCGCTACCGCGAAGCAGCATCCCGTGCCGACCGGAATTCCAGCCCGGCGGACGCCCGTATCGTTTCGAAAGCGATCGAGCAGGTCGATCCCTATTTCCCGAAAGTCGTGCCTATCGTCATTGTTGCTGCGGTCGCAACCCTCATCATGAGCGCGATCGTCATCATGCTCTCCGAACTCTTCAGTGGCCGCGCGCTTCGCCCGGTCGAGCCTCTGGATGTCGAATCTCGCACCATCGAAGACAGGGTCGAGAAGGAAGAGCAGGGCGTAGCAGCTCCCATTTTTGCGGCAACGGCTCCCGTTTCCGCAGCAAAGCTTGCCAAGCCCAGCATGCTGACGGCAGCCGTCGATGACGACGAGGAGCCCGAAGCAGAGCCGGTCGAGGATGCGCCTGCCGACGAGAACGAGTTCTCCGTCTCGTCCGTCGCAAGTTATCTCGCCGACTGCCGTGCCCCGCTCGCCGTTTCCATATCCCCGACCGGTGATAATGGTTCTGCCGCAACCGTTGCCTTGGCACGCCTGCTGGCCGATGATGGACGCCGGGTGATCTTGATCGACATGACCGGCTCCGGCTATCCGACCGAGCTGATGGCCGAAAACACCGAGGCACCGGGCGTTACCGATCTTCTCTGCGGCGAGGCTGCCTTCGGCGAGACGATCCACGGCGACCGGCTTTCCGATGCGCACCTGATCCCGCAGGGTGTGAGCGATGTGCGTCGCGCCATGCGAGGCGTCGATCGACTGTCGCTACTGCTCGATGCGCTGTCATCGGCCTATGATATCGTCATCGTGGAGTGTGGCGCGGCCGATGTTGCCGGCGTGTCAAGACTGACGCGCAGCAAGGATATCGAGATCATCCTGTCTCTGCCTGAGATCGAAGAAGCTGCCTTCGTCGGCCTGATGCAGGATTTCCAGGGTGCCGGCTACGAGCGCGTCGTCCTGATGTCGGGTGGCGAAGAGGCTGCGATGCGCAGCCCCGAGCGCCACGCGGCCTGATCCTTAGAGCGTGCCGCTTTAAATCTTTGTTCTACGCATGTCGTTATCGCAAAACCGCCGGGCACTTTTGCGCGACATGCTTACCCGAGCTTGGCCCGGATGTTCTGGGCAAATTTATAGAGACCAGGGCGGGCCTTGATGAAGGCCTTGCCGCGGGTGATCGCCCGGTGCGCGGCCCCGGCTGCGATGCCGATGCCGGAGATCGGCAGAACCACATCGTAGTGGTCCGTTTCGACCGGCGCCCAGGAGCGCTTGTAGGTCTGGTCGCCGAGGCCGAAATCGAAGAGCGCAACTCCCTTGCCGTGCAGGCTCGATATCATCTGCCAGAAGAGGAATTCACCGGGGCTTGCATCCGCAACCAGATCCTCGTCGATCGCGCCGAACTGGCAGATGACGTGGTCGCCCTTACGGGAAATCCCCGACAGCGCGGCGATGCGTCCCTCATGCTCGCCCTTCAGGCGCAGGGCGCGCATCTGCAGGCCGAAATTGTCGCCATTCCGCTTGTCGATCAGGCCGTGCAGGAAGGCCTTGGTCTCCGCATCCGCAAAGACATCGGGCAGGCCGAGCGAGGCGAAGCGGGCGCTTTTCAGGCGGAAGAACATGTTGAGCAGTTCATGCTGCTCCGAGGATGCTTCCGGCGCGATATAGTCGAAGCCGCCAACCGCCTCCAGGCGCCGGCTCTGGGTGCGGAATTTCTTGCGCCTGCTCTTGGCGTTCAACTGCTGCAGCGTCTTCTCGAACGTATTGAAGAACGGAAGCTGATAGGCATGGTTCTGGTTCTGCACCATGGGCAGGCCCGAGAGCATGTTGCGACGGCTGCGCCATTCCAGCGGAATATTCTGCAAAAGAAGCAGATCGGCCTTGCCGGCGAGTGCCGCACGAAGGCCGGCGGCGAGGCGATGGCTGTCCACCGCATCGCCGTCTTCGGCAAAGGCTCGCGAAAACAGGCCGGTATTGATGTTGCTGTGGTCGGCGCCGATGAATTTGGCGATCCGCATGCCGCGCGCGGCGACGATTTCCACCGGCAGGATGAAGGCGGTGTGGTTACCGCTCCTGCCGCGCAGGATGGCGAGCGGACGGTGGAAGGCTGCCACCCAGGCCGCGCACCAGTCATAGCTCTGGTGCAGCGAGGAAAGGTTGTCGCGCTCCAGCGCGCGCCATTCCTCTTCCAGAGGCTCCATCCTGTCGAAAAGCTGGATATCGAGTTCGCCCATGGCGAGTTTCACGCTGAGTTGTCGCAGCCGGGAAATGCCGGTTTCGGCTTGCGCCACAGCGTCGAACTTTTGTTCAAGGACATCGAGCCTCTGCGTCTGCACGGGTCTTTCTCCGGTCAAGAGATTTGTTGCAGAGGAGGGTAGAGCGCCGAGACGTATATTTGGTTTAACCGCTGCGCCTGGTGGCGGTTTTCCACAGACAGGGTTATTCCGCAGTTAATCGGCCCCTACTGCTGTCTCGGACCGGCCATCCACTTGATGATGACCATCGCCGGCAGTACCCAGAGCAGGCCGGTAAGCGCGAAGTAAAGCAGATGCCCCCACCAGGGTGCATTGCCGAGCGTCGCGACCGCGATCGTATTCGCCACAATCGCATAGAAAAGCACGAGGATAATGATCAGGATCGTGCCGATGAATTTGCGAAGGCGGACGGGCATCGTATAACTTTCGAACGGATGGGACTGAGCCGGCGCGACGGCGTGCCGCAAAGGTTCGGGGCTTGTTTTGCATCAGCCGCTGGGGCAAATCAACTGCCGGATAAAAGGAGAGATCATGGCCGTCGCGAACCTGAGCCCGGAGCAGGCGATCCGCACCGAAGTGCGCAGGCAGGACAACAACCGCCGCGCCGTGCGCATCTGGCTGGGCTTCGTGCTCCTGGCGCTCTTCTGTCTCGTGCTCGTGGGCGGCGCGACACGGCTCACCAATTCCGGCCTGTCCATCACCGAATGGAAGCCGATCCACGGCGTTATTCCGCCGCTGAATGCCGCCGAGTGGGAAGAGGAGTTCAAGCTCTATCAGCGCATCCCCGAATTCCAGCAGCTGAACAGCGACATGACGGTCGATGAGTTCAAGAGCATCTTCTGGTGGGAATGGGCGCATCGGCTGATCGCGCGCGGCATCGGCGTCATCTTCGCGCTGCCGCTGGTCTTTTTCTGGGTGACCGGCAGGATCGAGAGGCGCCTGCGCTGGCCGCTTGCCGGCATCCTGGCGCTCGGTGGCCTGCAGGGCTTCATCGGCTGGTGGATGGTCTCCTCCGGCCTGTCTGCGCGCACGGATGTCAGCCAGTACCGGCTTGCCACCCATCTCGTCATGGCGTGCCTGATCTTCGCCTCCTGCATGTGGATCATGCGCGCTCTTTCGCCGCATTCCGATGATGCGGCCCCGACGAGGAATTCCCATCGCTGGGCGGCGGCGATCGCCATCTTTTCGCTCTTCCAGATCTATCTCGGCGCATTGGTCGCCGGCCTCGATGCCGGCTTCACCTATAACACCTGGCCGCTGATGGACGGCGCCATCGTGCCCGGCGATCTCTTTATCCAGCAGCCCTTCTGGATCAACCTCTTCGAAAACCCGAAGACGGTGCAGTTCATCCATCGCCTCGGCGCCTACACGCTCTTTGCGGTCGCCCTCATCAACATGGTGATCGCACTGCGCGCTGCTGCCTCGACCACTCATGCACGCCGGGCCGTCGTGCTCTTCATACTCGTCACGATCCAGGCGGCAATCGGCATCACCACACTGCTGCTCGAGGTGCCGCTGTACTGGGGCCTGCTGCATCAGGCAGGTGCGTTGGTGGTATTCGGTTTCGCTGTCGCCAACTGGCGCGGCTATTACGGCGAATATCCCCGCGCAACTGTTATCGCCGAGCGCGACTGAGCAGGGATAAGGACGTCCTTATACCCTGGCTCGCGGAAGAGTGAATGGGATCAATGCGATGCTTCTCGCATGGATTTGCCGTGACATGCTAGATTAGCTGCTTGGCGCATGGGCGATCCTATGGGGTGTTCCGATGAACAGATTTCGCACATTCGTGATGGCAGGCGTGCTGATCACGCTTTCCGCAATTGCTTCGGGCTGTACGTCGACGGGGAGATACGACTACGGCGAAGATACCTCTCTCAACCCGGCCTGCGCCGGTGGTTTCCGTCCCAGCGACAATCGCCCGTGCAGTTATTGAGCGGGGACCGTTACCAGCTTTCGGCAAAGGCCGAAGAGGCCAGCAATAGCCCGGTCAGGATGTTTGCCAGGAACAGGCGGTAATTCACCTCCGGCCGTGCAAGGTCGATCCGCCAGGTCTGCCAGACAAGGTGCGCGGCGATGACGAGCATTCCGAACGCGTAAGGCAGAGACATGCCCGACAGCCAGCCTCCGAGCGACCATGCGGCGACCGTCAAAGCGTAAAACAGGCCGATGATCAGCTTGCCATGCCGGCCGAACAGGATGGCAGTCGATTTCAGGCCGAGGCTTCTGTCGTCTCTTACGTCGACATAGGCATAGACGGTATCGTAGCCGATCTGCCAGG